>Ga0306920_100000034_pt1:122500-193110 | contig 193110 bp, 171 predicted proteins | sample flu12Cox44000170_FD_204666 | JGI IMG/M metagenome (GOLD analysis project Ga0306920, IMG submission 204666) | Lab enrichment of tropical soil microbial communities from Luquillo Experimental Forest, Puerto Rico - flux4day.12C.oxic.44.000.170 (v2)... | ecosystem: Environmental >...
TAGCCGAAGGTTCTGGAAAGTTCGGCCACAGAGGGTAATAGCCCCGTAGGTGAAAACGGTCACGGCTCCTTGGAATCGCGTCCCAAGTACCACGGGACACGAGGAACCCTGTGGGAATCTGCGAGGACCATCTCGCAAGGCTCAATACTACCCAGCGACCGATAGTGAACAAGTACCGTGAGGGAAAGGTGAAAAGCACCCCTGTTAGGGGAGTGAAATAGTACCTGAAACCGTGCGTCTACAAGCAGTGGAAGAGCCATGCCGCAAGGCAAGCTCGACCGCGTGCCTTTTGCATAATGAGCCGGCTAGTTACTTTCGGCAGCAAGGCTAAGCGATAAGCGAGCCGCAGCGAAAGCGAGTCCTAATAGGGCGTCAAGTTGTCGGGAGTAAACGCGAATCCTAGTGATCTACCCTTGGCCAGGGTGAAACACGGGTAACACCGTGCGGAGGCCCGAACCGGTGTTGGTTGAAAACAGCTCGGATGAGCTGAGGGTAGGGGTGAAAGGCTAATCAAACTGGGTTATAGCTCGTTCTCCCCGAAATAGCTTTAGGGCTAGCCTCGGGAGTTTACTCGCGGTGGTAAAGTACTCGATGGACTAGGGGGCTTACCAGCTTACCGAATCCAACGAAACTCTGAATGCCGCCAGTCCACATCCCGGGAGTCAGACGGCGGGGGATAAGCTTCGTCGTCGAAAGGGAAACAACCCAGACCGTCAGCTAAGGCCCCCAAGTGCATGCTAAGTGGCAAAGGATCTGGAGTTGCTGCGACAACCAGGAGGTTGGCTTAGAAGCAGCCATCCTTTAAAGAAAGCGTAATAGCTCACTGGTCAAGCGACTCTGGGCCGATAATACAACGGGGCTCAAGCATGCCGCCGAAGCTACGGCTTTCTCGCGCAAGCGAGGAGGGGTAGGGGAGCATTCCGTGGGCAGTGAAGTCACATCGTAAGGAGTGGTGGAGCGTACGGAAGAGACTCTGCCGGCACAAGTAGCGATAAAGTCCGTGAGAATCGGACTCGCCGTAAGTCTAAGGTTTCCTGAGGAAGGTTCGTCCGCTCAGGGTCAGTCGGTCCCTAAGCCGAGGCCGAAAGGCGTAGGCGATGGACAGCAGGTCAACATTCCTGCACCAGTCGAGGGGCGTTATCACGATGGGGTGACGCAGAAGGACAAGCATACGGGCGGTTGGAAATGCCCGGTGGATGACAAGGTGGGTCGTCAGGCAAATCCGGCGGCCAATACACCGAGAGAGTCCAGGAAGTGCGGCTTCGGCCAAACCAACTTGCCGACTCCACGCTGCCAAGAAAAACCTCTAAGGAGTCCCGCGACTGACCGTACCGCAAACCGACACTGGTAGACGGGGAGAGAATCCCAAGGCGCGTGAGAGAACGCCCTCTAAGGAACTCGGCAAAATAGCCCCGTAACTTCGGGAGAAGGGGTGCCCCGCTAGGGTTCATAGCCCGAGGGGGTCGCAGTGAAATGGCCCAGGCGACTGTTTAACAAAAACACAGGACTCTGCGAAGTGACATCGACGACGTATAGGGTCTGACGCCTGCCAGGTGCCGGAAGGTCAAGAGGAGGGGTCAGCCGCAAGGCGAAGCTCTGAATCGAAGCCCCGGTAAACGGCGGCCGTAACTATAACGGTCCTAAGGTAGCGAAATTCCTTGTCGGGTAAGTTCCGACCTGCACGAATGGCGTAACGATCTGGGCGCTGTCTCGGAGGGCGGCTCAGCGAATCTGTAGCACCGGTGAAGATGCCGGTTTCCCGCAGTTAGACGGAAAGACCCCGTGCACCTTTACTACAACCTGGCAGTGATCTTCGGCGCTGCGTGTGCAGCATAGGTGGGAGGCTTTGAAGCGTGGGCGCTAGCCTGCGTGGAGCCACCGGTGAGATACCACCCTCGTGACTCTGGGGATCTAACTCAGGGCCCTGTATCGGGCTCGAGGACACTGCTTGGCGGGTAGTTTGACTGGGGCGGTCGCCTCCTAAACTGTAACGGAGGCGTCCGAAGGTGCCCTCAGGCTGTTTGGAAATCAGCCGAAGAGTGCAAAGGCATAAGGGCGCTTGACTGCGAGACTTACAAGTCGAGCAGGTGCGAAAGCAGGGCTTAGTGATCCGGCGGTTCTGTATGGAAGGGCCGTCGCTCAACGGATAAAAGGTACGCCGGGGATAACAGGCTTATCTTGTCCAAGAGTTCACATCGACGACAAGGTTTGGCACCTCGATGTCGGCTCATCGCATCCTGGGGCTGAAGTAGGTCCCAAGGGTTCGGCTGTTCGCCGATTAAAGCGGTACGTGAGCTGGGTTCAGAACGTCGTGAGACAGTTCGGTCCCTATCTACTGTGGGCGCAGGATACTTGATGGGATGGTTTCCTAGTACGAGAGGACCGGAAACCACGGACCTCCAGTGTTCCAGTTGTCCCGCCAGGGGCAGCGCTGGGTAGCTGTGTCCGGAAAGGATAAGCGCTGAAGGCATCTAAGCACGAAGCCCACCCAAAGATGAGGTATCCCTCCACGCAAGTGGCTGAAGGCCCCTCGAAGACGACGAGGTTGATAGGCCGGAAGTGTACGTGCGGCAACGCATTCAGCTTACCGGTACTAATCGGCCGTGAGGCTTGACCATAGACTTGCCATCATTCGATGCCGTAGGCGTCGTGGCAGGCGCACGCGGAATCCGACTATTCAGTTTCCTGGTGACCATAGCGAGAGGGCCACACCCGTTCCCATTCCGAACACGGTCGTTAAGCCTCTCAGCGCCGATGGTACTGCGTGGGCAACTGCGTGGGAGAGTAGGACGTTGCCGGGACCTCTGTTGGAAGGCCCGCCGGAAACGGCGGGCCTTTCTTTTGTGAGCGCGATCGCGGAGCAATCACCGCGTCCCGCGGCGTTTCGGCTTGACGTCAATCCGAGCGGCACGGTATAAAACGCGCTTCGTTCTGCGAGTTTTTCGATCGCGACGTCGGTGGCGATCGGGTGGGGGCGGGCAAGTGATGAGACGGCGCGGGTGGACGTTAGGGCTGGCGGTGGTGGTGTCGGTTGCGGCGGTCGCGACCGGCGCGCGCGCGGAGGACATCGAGAAGAAGATCCGCTTCGGTGCCTCCTTCGGCGCCAACATGCCGGTCGACAAGATCCACAGCTCCTCGGCGAACAGCCGCGCGCTGTTCGACCAGAACAACGTCCTGATCGATTTCATCAGCGACCCGCGGAACGACTCCGCCGCCATATCCGATTTCGGCGTGCGGGCGCAGTACGGCACGAATTTCTACCTGCAGTACGCGTTCACCTCGATGTGGTACATCGAGGGAATGGCCGGGTACAACCGCGCCACCGTCTCGAACGTCGAGGTCCAGGCGGAGTTCAGCGGAACCCCCAGCTCGAGCCTGCAGGACTTCCAGTTCCAGATCTTCAATCTCCCCGCCGGGCAGATCCAGCAGATTCCGCTGCAGCTCAGCGTCGGCATGCGGTTTCGCCCCAAGGCCTCGTTCAGCCCGTACTTGATGGCCGGCGTCGGGTACTCCTTCAACTCGTTCCATCCGAGCCAGGAGCTCAATCAGCTCTCGCTCAACCTGGACAATTCCGTCGGCGGCTTTGCGCGGTTGGTCGGCACTCAGTTCACGGGCGAGTCCTTTCAAGACCCGACCTCGGTGACCGATCTCTCCGGCATCACGGTCGACGTGAAGAGCGCGCCCGAGTTCCACCTCGGCGGCGGATTCGAGGTCCCGTTCGCCAAGGGGTGGGTGGTGTTCGTCGATGCCCGCTATCTCACTTACAGCGGCAAGCTGAAGATCCGCATCAACGGCAGCAACGAGCTGGGGATCTCCGTCCCCGCCGACCGCGCGACGATCGGCCAGCCCGGCGCGCTGGGGCCCTTCGGGGCGGAGCTGATCAGCACCGGCGGCCTGATCGACGGCGGAAGTCTCGTCCCCACTCCGAACGCGCCCCCGGGGACCAACTGCGCCATCTCGGCCGCGAACTGCCAGTTCACGGGCCCGAAGGACGGCATTCCGGATCCGGGCTACTACTACATCCACGCGGGCGACGTACGCCTCGACGGTCTGATGCTCCACGCCGGCGTCAAGTTCACCTTCTAGTTCCCGCCGCACCCGGTGCTTTGGACACCCCCCCCCATGAGGGCGTGGGGGTCCGATGTGCTAAAATGCGCCCATTTTCCGAAGAGGTATCGTCATGTCGGGCCACAACAAGTGGAGCACGATCAAGCACAAGAAGGCGGCCGCCGACGCCAAGCGCGGCAAGGCCTTCACGCGCATCATCAAGGAGCTCACGGTTGCCGCCAAGGTCGGCGGCGGCGATCCGGACGGGAATCCCCGGCTGCGGACCGCGATCGCAGAGGCCAAGGCCAGCAACATGCCGGCCGACAACATCAAGCGAGCGATCCAGAAGGGGACGGGCGAGCTCCCCGGCGTCGTCTACGAGGACGTGGTCTACGAGGGATACGGGCCCGGGGGGGTCGCGATCTACCTCGAGGTTCTCACGGACAACAAGATGCGCACCACTCCCGAGATCCGGCACCTGTTCACCAAACACGGCGGGGACCTCGGCCAGCCGAACAGCGTCGCCTGGATGTTCGAGAAGAAGGGAACCTTCATGATCCCGGCCTCCGCGACGTCCGAAGAGGCCCTGATGGATCTGGTCCTCGAGGCAGGGGCGGACGACCTCGAGAGGGAGCACGACACGTTCCTCGTGACCGCCGCACCTTCGGCCTTCGGCGCCGTGCAGGACGCCCTCGAGAAGGCGAAGATCGTCCCCAGCGAGTCGAAGCTTGCCATGGTCCCGACCAACACCGTGGAGCTCGACGCGAAGAAGGCCGGGCAGTGCCTCAAGCTGCTCGAGATCCTCGAGGATCACGACGACGTCCAGAACGTCTACGCGAACATGACCTTCGACGAGGCGTCGGTCGCCGAGGAGGCGTGACCGCGGGCTCCGGCCGCGTCCTGGGAGTCGATCCCGGATCGCTGCGCTCGGGTTGGGCCGTTCTCGAGGGGACCGCCGACCGCCCGCGCCTGATCGCCTGCGGGGAGATCGCGCTCGGCGCCGCGCGGCCGTTCGCCGAGAGGCTCGCGACGCTGCACGCGCGGACGGCGTCGATCGCGGCGGAGCACCGGCCCGAGGTCGCCGCCGTCGAAGCGCCGTTTCACGGGGTGTCGGCGCGGTCGGCGTTGCAGCTCGCGCACGCCCGCGGGGTCGTGCTCGCGGCGCTCGCGGCGGCGGGGGTCCCGGTCGTGGAGTACGCTCCGGCGACCGTGAAGAAATCCGTGACCGGGAGCGGGCGGGCCGACAAGGCGCAGGTCCAGGCGATGGTCGCGCGGCTGGTGCCCGGCGGCGCCAGCGTTGGGGGAGCGGACGTCGCGGACGCCGTGGCGGCCGCGCTGTGCCATCTCGCCGCGCTCGCTCCGGCCGCCGTGCTGGCCCGCTCCACCGGGGCACGCCGGCCGCGCTGAGGTCGCGCCGGGAGGCGCGTGGTACCATCGCATTCCTCGCGCTGGGGACAGGCGCGGCGTGCACTCATGATCGGTCGACTCAGCGGACTCCTGCTCGACGCGAGGCCGGACGAGGTCCTGCTCGACGTCTCGGGCGTGGGGTACAGGGTGCACATCCCGCTCAGCACCTTCTACAGGCTCTCGCCGCCGCCGCCCGGACCGATCGCGCTCCACGTGCATACCCACGTCCGGGAGGACGCGATCCAGCTCTTCGGCTTCTGGACCGCGGCCGAGCGGCAGGCTTTCCTGCGGCTGATCGCCATCTCCGGGATCGGACCGCGCCTGGCGCTCGCGGTCCTCTCGGGGATCGGCGCCGAGGACCTTGATCGCGCCGTGCGGGACGCGGACCGCGGAATGCTGGAGAGGATCCCGGGGATCGGGCGGAAGACCGCGGAGCGAATGCTGCTCGAGCTGCGCGACGGGCTCGAGCCGAAGCGGCGCGGGCGGACCGCGCGCGAGGCTCCACCCGCGCCCCCGCCTGCGAGCCCGGGGCCCGACTCCGATGCGCTCTCGGCCCTCGTCAACCTCGGGTATCCCGAGCCGGCCGCGGCGTCCGCGGTCGCGGCCGCGCGCCGCGACCTGGGAGATGGCGCCGGTCTCGAGGATCTCCTGCGCGGCTCCTTGCGCGCCCTGGTCCGGTAGGGGGCGGCATGGCAGGTGAGGAGCGGCTAGTCGGCGGCGAGACGGAGGGTGACGAGGCCACCTTCGAGCAGTCGCTGCGTCCGCGGCTCCTCAAGGAGTACATCGGGCAGCCGCGGGTGAAGGACAACCTGGCGGTATTCCTCGAGGCCGCGCGGCGCCGCGCCGAGCCCCTGGACCACGTGCTGCTCTACGGGCCGCCCGGGCTCGGCAAGACGACCCTCGCCCACGTCATCGCGAACGAGATGGGGGGGCAGATTCGCGTGACGTCCGGCCCTTCGATCGAGCGCGCGGGCGACCTCGCGGCGATCCTGACGAACCTGAGCCGTGGGGACGTGCTCTTCATCGACGAGATTCACAGGCTCGGCCGCGCGCTCGAGGAGATTCTCTACCCCGCGATGGAAGACTTCGCGCTCGATCTGGTCATCGGGACCGGCCCGGGCGCGCGGAGCGTCCGTCTCGACCTTCCGCGCTTCACGCTCGTGGGCGCGACCACGCGCGTGGGATTGCTCTCGGGACCGCTGCGCGACCGCTTCGGCATCGTCCACCACCTCGAGTACTACCTCCCGGCCGACCTGCGCACGATCGTCCACCGCTCGGCGGAGATCCTGAGCGTCCCGATCGAGTCCGCGGGCGCCGAGGAGATCGCCCGGCGATCCCGCGGGACGCCCCGGATCGCGAACCGCCTGCTGCGCCGTGTGCGCGACTTCGCGGATGTCGCCGGTCGGGCCGCCATCGGCGGCGACCTCGCGCGCGACGCCCTCGAGCGTCTGGCGGTCGACCGTTTCGGCCTCGACCCTCTCGACCGAAGGATCCTCGAGAACATCCTCAGGAAATTCCAGGGCGGACCGGTCGGACTGTCGACTCTCGCGGCGGCGGTGGGCGAGGACGGCGAGACGCTCGAGGAGATCTACGAGCCGTACCTGATCCAGATCGGGTTCCTCGAGCGCACGGCTCGTGGACGCCGGGCGACTCGCGCCGCCGCCGATCACCTCGGCGGCGTCGCCTCGCCCGACCGGCTGCTCTGATCCGGAGGCGGCTGCGGGCTCGCCTGTGCTCCCGCGGCGAGCGCGCGGCGCGCCGGCTCGTACCCCGGATCGATCTGCAGGGCGCGCGTCAGCTCCGCACGGCCGTCCGCGACGCGCCCCAGCGCCAGCAGGCCGCGCCCGATCACGAACGCGACGAGCGGATCGTCCGGTCTCAAGCGCTCCGCCTCGCGGTAGTGCGCGAGCCCGTCGCCGACGCGCCCCGTCTGGAGCAGCGCGGTCCCGAGCGACAGGTGCGCGTTGGCGTGGGTGGGTGCTTCCCTCAGGACCCGCTCGTACTCGGGGATCGCCTCCGCGAGGTGTCCCTGGGCGGCCAGGACCTGCGCGCGATTGAACCGCGCCTCGTACCACGAGGGATCGGCGTCGAGCGCACGGTTCCACTCCTCGACCGCATCGCCCAGGTGCCCCTGGTCCCTCAGGACGAGCGCCAGGTCGTTCCTCACCAGCGCCGATGTGGGTGAGATCTCGAGCGCGGCCCGGTACTCCCGGACCGCGTCCGCCGGCCGGTGCGCATCGCGGAATGCGGTGCCGCGCTGATAGTGCCACTCGTCGAGCGCCCTGGGGACACCCACCCAGTCGACGGATGCCGCCGCGGCCAGGGCGGCCACCGGGATGACGACGCGCACGGTCGCACGCAGGTCGCGACGCATCGCCGAATCGACGCCGCGCGCGATCGCGACGCCGGCGAGGACCGTCAACATCGCGGCGACGGGGACGCGATACCGCGCGTTGAAGAAGAACGGGAGGAAGCTGGCGGCGTACGCCGCCGCCGCCGTCGCCACGAGGAGGGCGGTGTCCGTGGCAGCCGCGCGCCGTCCCCGCGCGACGACGATCGCGAATCCCACCACGGCGAGCGCGAGGACGATCGGAAACGACACCGGGTCCCGGTCGAGCACGGGGGACGCCTCGCGGGCCAGGTCCACGTCGCGGTCGCCGACTTCCCGCGGGCCGAGGAAGAGCGCCGCGCGCTTGGCCGTCAGGGCGGCAAAACGCCCCGGGTTCGCGCCGATCCACGACCACCCCTGGGAGGCCCAGTATCGCGAGGCCTCGGCGAATCCCACCCTCCGTCCCAGCCGCTCCGAAAGCCCCTCGACCAGGCGCGGGTAATCGAAGCACGTCCACCCGCGTTGGCCCGTCAGCTCGAGGATCCCGGGGACCGCGGCGTGGAGGCCGTCGGCTCCCGGATTGTTCCCGATCCACAGATTGATCCCGCCGTTGGCCGAGACGATCACCCACTCGCCCGAGACGGCCTTGTTCCGGATCGCGGCGGGAGCGACGGCGAGGGCAGCACCGGCAACGAGCAGCATGGCCGCGACGACGCCCTCCCGGGCGCGGCCGCGGCGCCTCAGGATCGCGAGAATCCAGACGGCGCCCACGGCGACGACCGCCGCGGCGTTCGGACGCACGAGGACCGCGGCCCCGAGCAGCACCCCCGCCGTCAGAGCGCGCCGCGCGGTCGGCTCGTCGCCCGCGCGCTGCAGGCACAGCAGCGCGGTCAGCAGCAACGCGGTGAGCAGCGTGCTGTCGAGCAGCTCGCCCTCGAAGAAGATCGCGGGCCAGTAAAGGCTCGACAAGGCCGCGGCGGCGATCCCCGCGACAGGCCCGCACACTCGCCGTGCGAGAACGAACGCGAGCAGCGCCGACGCGAGTCCCATGACGCACTGGACGGCGCGGACGGCCAGCGCCCGAGCACCCGTCAGGCGATCGATCAGCGAGAGCGCGTACGGATATCCGGGCGGACGGAAGTAGGGCGTGGTCCGGATCATCGGGTCGTGGCGGTTCTGAGGCACCTTCCAGTCGCCGGTCGCGAGGGCGTTCGCCCAGTACTGGTGCAGCTCCGCGTCGAGGACCGGGTGGAGGAACAGCGGGTCGTGGACGAGATCCCCGAGGTAGGCGATGCGCAGCAGCGCTCCCGCCAGGAGGACCGCCGCGAGAGCCGCCGTGATCCGGGCGGGTCGCGGAGAGGGGACGGGCTCGCTCACGTGGGTTCCAGCTCCGGAATGCCCCGCCTTGCGGGCGGGCGGGACAGTCTGCGGCGGGGGTGGCCGGATTCGAAAGAAAAAAAAAGGGAGGGGCCGAAGCCCCTCCCTTGCGAGTCGATGCGAGCGCTGACTACGGGCAGGCGTTCGCGTCCGCGTTGATCTTGACATCGCGGCCGGGCGCTTCCTTCGGAGCCAGCGTGCTGTAGCTGTTGGACTGGTTGCAGAACGCCGTGGCGGCGATTCCACGAGCCAGGTAGTAGAACCCGCTTCCCGCTCCCGGATCATTTGCTTCTGCCGGGGCCGGGCTGGCGGCGACGTTGTTGTTGCACTGGATGACCGTGCCGGTGTAGTTGCCGGACGTGTTCCTCAGTGTGGTCAGGTTGCCGCGGACGACATCCGCCCCGACGCCACCCGTCCAGCTGGCCTGGACGTTCAGATCGGGCTCGGCGCCGCCGAGGCCGTCGACCTTGGCGACCGAGAGCGTTCCGGGGAACGCGAACTTCAGCGTCCCGGTCGACGGGCACGGCACGTTGACGGTCAGGAAGCCGGCCGTGGCCACCGCACCCTGGCAGGCGGGCTGCGAGGAGCAGCGGACCTTGACGAAGTACGTCGTCGTCACCTGAGGTGCGTCGATGTACTCCGCCGAGTCCGTCCAGTCGCGAAGCGGCGGCTGGTCGGCCCCGGCCGGTCCCGTGTCCTCGATGCCGTTGTTGTTGCGGTCGATCCAGAACTGGTACTGCGGGATGCCGCTCGGGCAAACCGGGACCGACGAGCCGCCGGCCTCGAGCAAGATGACCTGGCCCGGCCCGCCGCTGCTAGGCGTGGAGGGATCGAGCGCCAGGTTCGGCGTGACTGAGCTGCATGCGGCGCAGACGCCCGCCACCGGTGTATTGATGGCGTTGTCGACCGAGAGGGAGAGTGAGTTCGAGAGGGCCTGCGGGATCTCCACGTCGTCGATGTACCAGCCGTCGTCCTGCGTGACGTTGTCCTGCTGGAGGAGGTCGTCATACGTCTGGGTCTCACCGACTTCGATCGACGTCGCGAGGAACCGGATGCGGATCCTGCGGGCCGCAAACGCAGAGAGGTTGTAGATGGGCTGGACCCAGGTGCCGCGGTTCACGCTGCCCTGGAGGCCCGGGCCCTCGGCACGGCCGAGCTTGGACGGGTCGAACGTGTCTCGCCAGTCGATGTCGCCCTGGTCGGCGAACGCAAACTCCGGGAAACACGTCGATGACGGCCCGAACTGGCGAAGCGGATCGCCGGGAGCGAAGAAGCTGTCTTCGTCGTTCCCGTCGTCCGTCGGGTCGAACACGCAGTTCGAGAAGTCGTTCGTACCCTGCTGGTCGTACAGGTTTTGGTACGGGAAGATCTTGATCCAGTTGCCGATCGGATTGTTCGACGAGTCGGCGAGCTGGACTTCGACGACGCCGCGGTCTGCGGTCTCGCCGGGCGTGACGTTGAACAGACGGCTGTCGGCCAGCGACGTCTGCTGCTTGAACGAGAGCTCGGGTCCGGCCGACGCGAGCGGGAGGTTGATCGGGTTGATCGTCTTCGCCACGTCCAGCGCCTTCAGGCGCGTGGAGTCGCGAGCGGGCGTCGAGCCCTTGTGGGTGCCCCAGTGCAGCGACTGGCCCGAGGTCCCACCGGTGTACGCGCGGGGCGTGCCGGCCGTCGTGGCCTTGTGGACGTGCCAGCTGTTCTGGCCGGTGGGCGGATCCGTCGGGAAACCGAGGAAGCAATCCGCGTCACCGGTGCTTTGCGAGTTCACGAAGTCGGGGTTGTTGTACTGGCAGCGGAACCCGTTCGACAGCGCGAGCGAGTTGTGGCCCGCCTCGAGGTTGTCGAGCGTGAACTTGCCGAGGCCGCTCGACACTTCGAAGTCCTCGATGAACTGCTGGACGGGGCTGCTCCCGGACGCGTTGAGGTCGAGGTCGACCGGGAGCGTCAGGGTTCGGGTCGTGATGTCGAACGTGTCGGTGTGCATCGTCACGGTGAAGACGGCCTGGTAGACGTCGTTGGCCGTCTTGCCGGCCGACGTGCGGTCCGCGGTCGACGAGACCTTGAACCGGAACGGCGGCAGCGTTGCGACATTGGTCGGATCGCCCGGAAGGCCGCTGCCGAGCGATGCGATCGAGACGATCGGCTTGCTGATGCACTCGATCTTCGAATCGTTCGTGGCGAGAGTGACCACGACGTTGGTGAGGTTCGTGTTGGTCTTGTTGAGGATCGTGAGGGCCATGTCGACCGTCTCGTTCGTGTCCGGGTAACCGTCGTCGTCGCCGTTGACTCCCGGCGTTCCGACGAGGGTGATCGTGTACCCCTTGATCGCCATGCGCCCGGAATTCACGAAGACGTTGAGTTGGTCGCTGTACACCTTCGAGTTCTTCGCCGGGTCGGTGTTGTTGTTGCAGGGGTGGGGGTTGCCCGGAGTGCCGGTGCCGTCGTCACGGTCGACGTACACCGCCGTGACCGCAGCGCCCTGGTCTCCCGCCCGGGAGACGAAGACGCTCCCGACCGAGTCGTACTCGAACGAGTACGGAACGTTCACCTTCCAGACGCCGCTTCCCGGCGCCGTCTCGTTGGCGAACACCAGCTCGCCCGGGTACTCCTGCTGCGAGTAGACGTGTGCGGCGACGTCGCGGACGCCGTTACCGTCGCAGTCCGTGGTGTCGCCGGGATCCGTGAAGACGCCGTTGTCGTTGCAGTCGTTGACCATGTGGTCCGGATCGTAAGGGGACGTATCCGTGATCGTGAGCGCAACGAGGTTGTTGCCGCCGTACGAGAACTGGGACTGGAGCTCCACGTCCGCGCAGCGGCCCGAGGCGCAGTGATTCGCGGTGTCCTCGTCGAGTCGGAACTCCTTCCACGACACGAACATGTCGTCGACGCCGAAGCCGTAGCTCGCGGTGTTGCCCTGGAGCGTGTTCGGTGTCGGGTCGAAGTTGATGAAGCTCAACGCACCCTGGAAGCGCAGGCCGGTATCCCCGTAGATGTCCTCGAGGGTGCTGAAGCGCATGTCGGGACCGTTGATGGTGGAGATGCTGAAGTTGCGGCCCGGACCGTTGGCCTGGACGAACTGGTCGGCCGAGTGGGCCGGGTTGACGCAGGTGCCGCTGTACGGCGCGCCGGCGCGTACGCACTGCGGACTGCTCGTGGTGCCGGTGCAGGAGACGCTCTTGTCGACGCCGTTCAACGTGTCGGTGCGGGCGCAGTACCCGTTCTGGACGTCGTCGTCGAGAGGCGTCGCCAGGCCCCAAGGCTTCAGAGCCTTGGCGCTGTCGGTCCCGGAGTGCGTGCTGTCGGTCTCGATCGTGCCGTCGAAGAAGCAGTTGTTCACGCCGACGCGATTGTTGCCGACCGTGCCGTTGGTGTCGTTTCCGAAGCCGGTGCACTGGTAATCCTTCGTGCACGCGATTCCGTTTGCGTTGACGCAGTGGTCGCCGGCGCCGTCACCGTCGGTGTCGGCGCAGGTGATGACCGGTGCGAACAGCGGGAAGCCACCCAGGATCGGAGCGTTACCGCCACTGACCGCCCCGACGGCCGTTCCGCCGTAGGAGACCAGCACCGTCCCGTCGTTGAACAGGTCGGAGCCCTGCGACTTGTCGAGGTCGGTGTCGAACTCGAGAGCGATGAACGTGTTGTTGTCGGCGAGGTTGAACTCCATGTTCCACGCCCAGTCGGTGATGGCAACGGTGTAGACGTTGGCACCGGGGGCGTCGGCCGTCGGACAGCCCGGTCCGACGGTCGGGCACTGATTGACCTTGTTCAGCACCGGAGTGAGGAGCATCTCCCACCAGATGTGGTTCCCCGGGAAGGGAGCCGCAGCCGGCTGGATCTCGATGGTCTGGCAACGGCCGGGGAGCTGGCCCGCCGCGAGGCAGACCGTCGAGGACGAGGTGGCGCGGATGCCGCCGGTGTGCCACATGCCACCGCTCGGGCTGGCGCCCTTCGTCTGCCAGCCGCAGCCGCCGTTCGTGCTCCAGTTCTGGTTCAGGACGCCGTTTGCGGGGTCGCGGTCCTCGCCCGCGTCGAGGATATTGTTGAAGTTCTTGTCCTCGCCCCACTCGGCCAATGTCGCCGTGATGAGGCTCTGGGTCGTCCGGTTGTTGAGGCCGGAGCGGAAATTGCCGTCGTTGGAATCGAAGTTCCACGGCGCCGACAGGGCGGCGAGCGTGTTGAATCCGGTGGCGGTCATGTCGCTGTACGTCTGGGTCTCGAAGACGTAGTCGCCCGCGAACGTCCGCGGGTCGAATGTTACCGTCTCGAGCAGCTCGTTGTTGTTGATGTCGTAGTTGAGCGGTCCGCCGCCCGTCGGGAAGTCCGTGTTGTAGTAGAACGACGTCTCGTCGACGTTGATCTGCTCGCGCTGGACGGCGTAGGACTCGACGCCCTTGCCCGCGGTCTTGGCGGAGATCCCGATGAGCATGTCGGCCTGCTGCGCGCCCGCGATCACGGGGTTCGCCACGACCGTGAAGGTCGCGGTGCTCACCGCTCCGGGGCCCAGAGAGCCGAGGTTCTTCGGCGAGTCCGTGACCGTGATGTAGGGGCTCGGCGGGTTGTTCTGGCGGTTCGGGTCGGCGCAGTCGGTCGTCCCGGGCTTGCAGGTGACCGGGCTGTCGGCGTCCGGAGCCAGAGCCTTGAGGCTGATCAACACGTTCTCGAGCGTGTCGCTGGACTCGGCCGACTGGAACGCGACCTTGTAGCCGACGGTTTCGCCGTGGTCGATGTACCGATCCGGGAAGCCGAACGTGAAGTAGCCGCGGGCGTCGCGCTCGCAGCCGCCGGAGACCTCGGTGAACGTGTCGCGACCGAACTGGCCGAAGACGATACCGCCCGCGGAGAAGGCCGGGGTGCAGTTCACGAAGCCGGTGTTCACGCGCTTCTGGTTCGGGTCGGGCGAGCCGCTCGACTTGTCCTGATAGGTGACCCGGATCTGCTGGCCGGATCGCACGTCGAGCGCCCCGTTGCCGGGATCGGGCGCCGTGCCGTCCGTGAGCAGGATCTGGTTCGAGTTGTAGGTGAGAGTGCCGGGCACCTGCGTGAACACGAGCCCGACCTCGGTGTCGGTTATGACGTCGTCGCCGGTCCCGAACACGCCGTCCGGGCCCGCGTCGATGACATCGACCCTGGTGCGGGACGAGATCTCGCTGGGGCTGACCGGCTGCGGGTCGGTGGCGGTATTGATCTCGTTGACCGTCACGACCGCCTGGTCATTGCAGGTGAACGTACCGCCGGCGAGCTGGTTGTTCTTGGCTACGCGCTGGATGCGGACCGACGACCCGATGCAGACGCCGCCGGAGATCGCGAGCGCGTAGTTCTGGTTGCCGGAGCCGGAGGTGTACTTGACCGTCACCGTCCAGGTTCCCGCCTCGATCTGGTTGTCCAGGCTCTCGTCGACGCCCGACGTGTTGGGATTGTCCAAGATACCGTCCCGATTCGGATCGGGAGAGAGGTGGATTCCCTCGGTCGGGTTCGTCGAGTCCGCGCGGGTGCCCGCGGCGCAGTTGACGCCGGTGCCGGAGACCGGAATGCTGAACGGCGAGGCATCGATGACGCCGGTCGACGTCTTGGGCCACGGCACTTGCGGATTCGTGTAATCGCAGTTCTCGCCGGCGTCGAGCGAGCCGTTCTTGTTCGTGTCATCGGTGTAGAAGTTGCCGATGTACTTGCGGCCGGCCGGCGAAACGAGCTCGAGGTCGAGGTTGTGCGCGAGCGCATCGCTCTGCGCCTCCGCCCACGCCAGCCCGATGTTCAGCGGCTGGGTGGTGTCGCACACGTTCAGGTTGTAGGAGGTGCTCCCGGAAGGGGCCAGGGTGGTCGTCAGCGTGGTGCTGTTGATGCCGCCGGCGATGCCGCCGTCCGCGACGATCAGCCCCGTGACGGAACTCGCGTAGTTCTGGAGCGGGAGGGCGTTGGCCAGGACGACGCGGCCGTACCCCTGCTCGTTGTTGAAGCGGTACTTCGCGGTCAGGCCGTTGCCGGGCGCGTTCGGGTTCGTGCTCGTTCCTCGGTGCATGTAGTCGGCGGAGGCGATCAGGATCGCCTTCGTCAGCATGCCCGAGATGTTCGCAACCTGGTCGCCCGCGTTGCCGGGGTTCGACGACGTGCCGTCCGGATAGAGCCCCTGCGCGAAGTAGTCGCGGATCAGGAGCGCGGCGCCTGCAGCGGCCGGGGTGGAGAAGCTCGTCCCGGACAGGCCCTGGACGATGTCGCACTCGACCGGGTTGTTCTGGTCGTTGTCCGACGAGCGGCAGTTGAACTCGGACTGGAAGCCCTGGCCGCCGATGGCGTCCGTGCCGGGGGCCATGATCATCGGGGAGACGCGGCTCGCGGCGCCGGCTGGGCCGCACGAGGAGAACCCGGCGCGATCGTTGACCGCTCCCGGGTCGGCCTGGTCGTCCTGCTCGAACGACGCGCCGACGGCGATGCCGTTCTTCGTGGTGGCCGGCGTCCCGAGCGTGCTCGGGTCGGGGATGCCGTCACGGTTGCTGTCGGAGCCGTTGTTCCCCGCGGCGATGAACACCATCGCATCGCCCTTGTCGAAGATGAAGCTATCGACCTGCTGCGGGTTGGTGTCGTAGGTGTCGCTGTTGGAGCCCCAGGAGAAGTTGACCGTGCGGGCGCCGCGGCTGTAGCCGTCGGCGAGCGCGCCGGTTCCGCCGGAGTACAGGGTTCCGGGGCTGATGAGGCCCTTGCCGGGATCGTCGCAACCGCCGCTGGCGGGCGTGACCGACGCGTCGTAGGCCACTACCTTCGCGCGCGGGGCGACGCCGTCGAGCTTCCACGGGTTGCCGTTGGTGTCGGTCGCGGTCCAGCCGGTGCCGTACGAGCCGGCCACCGCCGTGCCGTTGCCGAGCGCCGTCACGGACACCGTGTGCCCGTGCGTGAACCCGCCCGAGGTCGGATTGTCGCAACCGAGGAGGTCGCCGCTTCCGCCGAACGGGTTGGTCGTCCCGTAGAAGAGGACCTTGCGGTGGCCCGCGCCGGCCGTGCCGGCGTCCGTCCGCGTGTTGGAGAGGTCGCCGGCGTCGAGCTGGATGCCCGAGTCGAGAACCATCAGGATCTGCGGAGACGCATCGCCGAGGCCGCCGCCCTTGACCCCCGCGTCGTGATAGGGGATCTGGTGCGAGTTCAAGGAGCCGGTCTGCATCGTGCAGGTGGTCTCCTCGGCCATCGGGAACAGCGGGAGTGCCTCGTAGATCCCGCGGACTCCCTCGAGGGAGGCGACCGCGGCGAGCTTCGAGACGTGCACGTTCGCGTAAACGACGTCCGCCGATGTCCTCGTCACGGGAACACCGAGCGCCGTCAGCTTGGCCGCGAACACGGCGGGATCCTCACCCGCGAAGATCTGCACTTCGGTGGAGTAGGTATCGGAGGTCGCCGCCTGCGGGTCGGGCAGGGGCGTCCGGCCGAGCAGCGGCGAGATCTTGAACGCAGGATGATACGGCTCGAGCGCGATCGTTCCGCCGAAGGCGCGCGCGGCGTCGAAGGCGCCCGGCGTCATCCGCGTGATGAACGATCCGACCGGCAGCTCCTGCATGATCGCGCCGCCCTGCGCGTTGATCTTCGACCGGAGATCTTCGAAGCTCCCGTCGGCGAACGACTCGGGGCGAACGACCATCAGGAAGTACTGCACGCCGAGCTTGCGGACGTCGGCCTTTGCCATCAGCTCGGGAGGAAGGGTCGGCATGCCGCGCGTCACATCGAATGAACCGACGATCGTGTGCACGACGCCGGCATCGTTCCAATGCGACGAGTCGACCTCGCCGTAGGTGGGACCCGAGGAGAACGGCCATACGTAGTTCGACCTCGGGTACAGGATCGGTCGCTTGACGACCGGGTTGTCCATGCCGGGGATCGTGGTCGTCCCGGCCTTGGTGCTGCCGCCGGGCTGCGGCGACATGCCCGACGAGCTCGCAAGCACGGGCGCGCACATCAGGCCGGCAATCACGGCGGCCGTCAGTAAGCGCTGAACGCCTGCGACGATACGAATTTGCATACCCTCCTCCTGCGTCGGAAAAGTGAGTTGTGACGATTGGTAAGAATTACGGTACACACGCCCCCCAAAGGGTCGTGTTGATGTACGGTGACGTTTCGGCTTTGTCAACCAATTTGGCCGTGGGGTTGCGGAGCGTATGTCCGCAAAATCCGGTCTTTTTCGCGTGCTAAGGTGCTCACCCGAGCATGAGGAATCCAGCGGTTGATCCGGGTGCGCGCCCGGAGCCCTCGCCCTCCGCGGAGGACCTCGCGGCGGACCGGATCCGGCCCCTCGGGAGGCTGGTCGTCGCGCTATCGGGGGGTGTCGACAGCGCGGCCCTGCTTGCCGTGGCGGCGCGAACCTTGGGACCCGAAAACGTCGTCGCGGTCACCGGGCGGTCGGCCGCGGTCACGGAAGAAGAGCTCGACGACGCCCGCCGCATCGCCATTCTCCTTGGAGTCCGGCACGAGGTGGTCGAAACACACGAGATGGAACGCCCTGGATACAAGATGAACAATGGCGAACGCTGCTTTCACTGCCGCACCGAGCTGTTCGAAATCCTCGAGCGTTTTGCGCGCATAAATCATTTTTCTTCAATAGCTTATGGGGCCATCGTCGACGACCTCGGCGAGCACCGTCCGGGGATGGACGCGGCGCGGCAGCGGGGGGTCCACGCTCCGCTTCTCGACGCGGGGCTCGGCAAGGCCGACGTTAGGGGGATCGCCGCCCGCTTCGAGCTACACGTGAAGGAAAAGCCGGCCAGCGCCTGCTTGGCATCGCGGATTCCCGTGGGGACCACGGTGACCCCCGAGAGGCTCGAGCAGGTCGCGCGAGCGGAGCGCGGGCTCAAGGCGCTTGGTTTCGCGATCGTGCGCGTCCGACACCACGGGGACGTCGCGAGGATCGAGGTCGCTCCCTCGGAGATCGCGCGGTTCGCCGACGAAGGTCTGCGGGACCTGGCCGTCCGGGCGGTGCGGGAGGCGGGGTTCAGCCAGGCGGTGGTCGACCCCGCTGGGTACCGGCCGGGTGGCGGGATCTCCGAGGGTCTCTACTCGATCGGACCGAGGCGCGACGGCGGCCAGTAGCGCCACGCAACCCGCCCCCGGATCCGGTGCCGGGGCACGGCGCCGAACGCGCGGCTGTCGCTGCTCTCGGCGAGGTTGTCTCCCAGAACCGGATACGTCGGCTCCAGGCTCGATTCCGGCGGGAGCTGCGCCGGGGGCACGCCGGCGGGGAACGCGGACGCGCGTGCGATCCGTTTGACCAGGAACTCGCCCCCGGGTCCCTCGACCAGAACCACGTCGCCGACCTCCGGGCCTCCGTGTCCCCACGCACGCGGGAGCACGATCACCCGCTCTCCGGGGAGCAGCGTGGGCGCCATGGACCGACCGTCGACGACCCATGGGACCGCGACCCAGCGGGTCACGGCCCAGCCGGCCATCCCCACGAGCGAAAGCGCCAGGACCAGGTCACGGAGGAACCGGCCGAGGCTCAGCGGTGCTGCGGTCTCGGGTCGAGCCAATCGCGGATCCCCTCGGCGAGCCCGTTCAATCCGTAGACGGTCGCAAACAGGGCCAGGCCCGGGAAGAGTGCCAGCCACCAGGCCCGGCCCGACTGGCGCATCGCCTCGAGGAGCATCGCGCCCCACGTCGGCGTCGGCGGGGACACCCCGACGCCGACGAACGACAGCGCGGCCTCCGCGAGCGCCGCGGCCGAGGCGCCGAATGCGGCGCTCACGAGGACGGGTCCGAGGCTGCGCGGCAGCAGGTGGAGGGCGACGATGCGCAGCGTCCCGGCGCCGGCGGCTCGCGCCGACAGGACGGCCTCGGAGCCTCGCAAGCGCAGGAACTCCGCGCGAAGATAACGCGCGGCCGGCGTCCACCCCAGCGCCGCCAGTGCCGCCGCCACGCGCAGCGGATCGGGAAGCGCGCGCAGCCAGGCGGGGGGATCTATGAGGATCGCGACCGCGACGAGCAGCGCCGGAAAGCACAGCGCGGCCTCGATCACGCGGGACACCGCTGCGTCCCAAAACCCGCCGCGGTATCCCGCCACGGCGCCCAGCGGCAGACCGACGAGGATGGCCCCCGCCGCCGTCGCGAACCCCACCGTGAGGGATACCCGGGCTCCGTGCGCGAGCCTCGACGCGACATCCCGGCCGAGGCCGTCCGTTCCCATCCAATGCGCCGCCGACGGCGCCGTGAAGACGGCGCCGAGATCGGTGCGATAGGGATTGCCGGGTAGCCACGGTGCGACCGCCGCCGCGGCGGCGAGCAGCGCGACAGGCCACGCCGGGAGGAGGCGGCGCCAGAGCTCAGGCCGCACGGCGCACCCTCGGATCGGCCCAGGCGGCGAGCAGGTCGGCCGCGGCGACGGCACCGAGCGTGACGATTCCGGTCACGAGGGTCAGCGCGGCGATCACGGGGACGTCGCGTGCCATCACCGAGTCGAACATCAACGTTCCGATCCCCGGGAGGTTGAAGATCTCCTCGACGAGGAGCGAGCCCGAAACCACGCGGGGGATCAGAAACCCCGCCAGCGTCAGAAGGGGTACCGCCGCCTGCCCGAGACCGTGATGGGTGACATAACGCAAGGCGGTCGCACCCCGCGCCCGGATGGCCCGTCCCCCGTCTCCCCCCGTCGCGTCCAGGAGCGCCGTGCGCACGAACCGGGAGACATAGGCGAGACCGCCGAGCGCGACGCACGTCACCGGAAGCACCAGGTGCCGCGCGAGGTCGGCGGCGCGGGACCATGCCGAGATCCCCACCGCGCTCGAGGTCCCGAACAGCGGAAGCCACGCGAGCCGCACAGCGAACAGCCCCTGGAGCAGCAGCGCGGTCCAGAACACGGGAACCGCGTAAAGCGCGGTCGTGCCGAATCGGGCGATCCGGTCCCACCGCGAGCCGGGCTTCCAAGCCCCCGCGATCCCCAGCGGGGCCGCCAGGAGGATGATCAGGGCCACGGCGGTTCCGTTCAGCGCGATCGAGACCGGAAGGCGCTCGCGCAGGATCGTGGCGACGGGCCGCCGCTCGCGGGACGACACCCCGAGGTCCCCGTGCGCGAGATCCGTGACCCAGCGGGCGAACCGGACGCCCACCGGGTCGTCGAGGTGGAGCTGCGCCCGGAGCGCGTGCCGATATTCCGGTGGGAGGCGGTGATCGGCCTCGTCCTCCAGAGGGTCCCCCGGAAACGCGGCCGTCAGGAGAAAGACGATCAGCGTGACGATCGCGAGCGTGATTCCGTAGGTGCCGAGACGCCGCGCGATCCGTCCCACCCGACTCACCGGTTCGAGTCGGTGCCGGCCCAGTGCCAGGCGCGGGGGCCGGGATCGAAGGCCAGCAAGCCCTGCGGCGAGGAGGCGACTCCGAGCAGACGCGCGTCGTGGACCACCGGCTGGGCGGTCTGGAATAGCGCCGACATCGGCTCGAGCTCGTGGAGGCGCGCCTGGAGCTGGCGATAGATGTCCTGCCGCGCCGTGAGGTCGGTCATTGTCCGGCCCGCCTCGAGCAGCCGGTCGAGCTCAGGGTCCGCGACGCCGCCGTAGTTGAAGCCGCGCTCGCGGGCGCTCGAATGGTAGAGGTCGAACTGGTCGGGTGTCGCGTCGAAGACGTTGATTGCCAACGCGGCATCGAAACGGTGTTTCCGGCGGCGATCCTGGAACGCCCGCCACTCGACCTTCTCCACGTGGACATCCGCGCCGACGGCTCCGATGGATTCCTGGACCCACGCGCCGAGCCGATCGACGATATCCTGCGAGGTCGCCGGGATCATGAGCGTGAAGCGGAGCGGTTTTCCGTCCTTCTCCCGGACGCCGCCGCCCGGCGGACGCCGCCAGCCCGCCTCGTCGAGGGCCCGCTCCGATGCGGCCCGATCGAAGGGGATCGGAGCGATCGAGCGATCGGTCCACGGCGATTCGGGCAGGAAGCTCCCGACGGCAGGACGGGCGAGCCCGGCCATCACCGTCTCCGCGAAGCGCGGCCGGTCGAGGGCCTCCACCATGGCGCGCCTCACCCGGGGGTCGGTGAAGACCGGGTTGCTTCCGTCCTGGTTCCAGTCGATCTTCCAGACGCTCAGCTTGTAATAGACGAAGCGCGCCAGCGACGCGGCGCGGGGCGAGGACAGCGACTCACGCCAGAGATCGGGCGGCAACCCCATGAGGTCGACCTGGCCGAGCAGGAGCGCCTCGTACCCGGTCCGGTCGTTGGCGACGATCTCGAAGCGGATCCCGTCGATCGAGGGCCGCCCCTGCCAGTACTTGTCGAACGCGGCGATCTCGATCCGCTGCTCCGGCACGCGGTCCACGAAGCGAAAAGGTCCGCAGCCGATCGGGTGCTGCGCGAACGCGCCGTTCAAGAAGTCGGAGTCCCGGGCCGCGACGTGCTCGGGGACGAGCGGGACCCTCCATCCGTCCAGCGCGTCCGCATGCGGCTGCTTGTACCGGACGACGACGGTGCGGTCGTCGGGGGTGTCGATCGCGGCGATGTCCGTGAAGCTCGAGATCCACTCGCGGGCTTGCGTCGCGGGGTCCTGCACCTTGCGGACGGTGAACACGACGTCGCGGGCGGTCACCGGCTCGCCGTCGTGCCACACGACCCCGTCGCGCAGGTGAAACGTCAGCGCGAGGCCGTCGGGGGAGAGCTCCCACGAACGGGCAACCATCGGAACGTAACGGCATTGAGCGTCGTACCCGACGAGGCCGTCGGACAGCAGGCTCGCGATCTGCGAGGAGTTCGCGTCCGGGTTTCCGATGAGGCTCAAGGAGGTGGGTTCCGAGAAGAGCACCATGCGAACGTTGAGGTCGGCGCGCGGCGCGGGATGGGCGCAGCCGGGGGCCGCCGCCGCGGCGAGGACCGCGGCGCACAGGATCGCGGCGCGCGAGAATCGAGATGCCATCCGGAGTGTTTCCGTTCGCATGGGGTCGTCCTCCCTCAGCGAATCCCGTTCCGCTTCCGCGGATATGGCCGCGAGGACTCGTCTCCGCGATGAGCACGATCGACGTGGCGCTGCGCGCGCTCCGCGTCGAGCGCCTTCACGGCGAGGGCACCGGCTCTTCGGCGGTGTTCCCGGCCGCGTCGGTGGCCCGCAAGGTTCGCGTGCCGGGAGCGCCCGCGTCCTCCTTCGCGATGCGGAATGACTCGCGCGTACCGTCGCAAACGCCGTCGGCGCATCGCGGGGAGGCGACGACGCGCGTCCCCTCGAGGACCTCGAGGCGTACGACGGCGGAACCGCTGTCGGTGACCAGGACCTCCACCGCGCCGTCGACACGCTTCGACGTGATCACCGGCGGCGTGTGGTCGACGCGCGCCGGGATCGGCAGGTCGGCGGCCCAGGTGAGTCCCTCCCCGGGGGGGTTCGAGGGCTGGTCGCTGGCGACCGCGCGGACGTCATACACCCCTTCGTCGACCCCGCTGGCGTCCCAGATCACCTTCCCCTCGCGGCTGCCGGAGTCGCCGCCGGAGGGTGCCTCGCCCGCCTTGGGGGGCGGGGGATCGTAGTGCGCCGCCGCCGTCCACGCGTCGGTCCCGCGCTTGCGGATCTGGATGTCGACAGAAACGGGGTCGCCGTCCGGGTCGGCGGCGCTCCAGCGGAACGTCGCCTTCGCCCCGACCGCTCCGGAAGGCGGATCGACGCGAAAGTCGCGGAGCGTCGGTGCGCGATTGCGCGGAGCGTACGTGACGGAAACCGACGACACGCGCGGTGTCGTGGCCCCCGCGGGGAAGCGGAGCCGCCACTGAAGGTAGCGCCCGTCGGGGCTGTGGATCGCCGAGCCCGCGGCGTCGGTCGACGGCGTGCTCCAAGGGGACCACGTGCCGTCCGGATCCTCGCTGTTCCCGGTGCGCGTCGACAGATCCACGGAACCTCCCGTGCCCTCGACGCGCCAACTGGCGGTTCCCCATCGCGCGATGCCCCCGGCGTCGACCGGAAGCGCCACGTATGTCCCGGCCGCGGCCGGGGCGCGGTCGAGGCGATAGGCCGCGGCCGGGTTGCTCGTCGCCAGGACGAGCGCACCGCCCGCGGGGGCGATGGCGGTGGCCTGGGCCTCGCCGAGCGTCGCGAGAAGTGCCGTCTCGGTGGCGTCCTCGACGCGCCAGAGGCGGGCCGGCTCTCCGGTGCCGAAGATCGGCTTTCCGCCGCCGTCCAGCGCGAGCGCGAACGGCGCCTCGGTGGCGGATTTCCACAGTTCGGTGACCCCGCCGCTCGGTGCGATCCGGACGACGCGTCCGCGCAGGCGAACGCCTTCGTCGGAGTCGTCGCGCGAGGGCAACCCTTCGATGACGCCGGAGAGGGATCCGCCGTCCCGCGCGTCCAGGTCCTCGAGGTCGCCGCGCTCCCCGCGCGAAGCACCGGTTCCGCCGCCGCCCGCCATCCGGATGCGCACGGCGGGCAGCCGCTTCTCGGGGGCGGGGGCGGCGTCGAGGGCGACGAGCACGCCGCCGCCGGGCTCGACGACGACGGCCTTGGCCTCGGGCAGGTCGTCGTCGGCGTAGAGAACCGCGGCGTGCCCCTGGCCGTCGATCCGGTAGACGAGCCCGTGTCCCGACCCGCCGGCGTAGACGCCGTCCCCCGCGGCCGCGGCCAGGCTGACGAGGTGCGGCTCGTCCGCGTCGAACAGGATCGTCGAGCGCCCCTTCGCGTCCAGCTTGAGCAGACGCCCGCGGTCACCGGTCGCGGCGTACACCGAGTCCGCCGGGCCGGGAAGCATCGCCCAGACGTACCGCTCGTCGGTGTCCGCCCAGACGGCTCCCTTCCCGTCGGGAGAGACCTTGTAGATCTTCCCCCCCGGCGCCGAGGCGGCGAGCAGATCTCCGGACGGGAGCACGAGCAGTGCCGTGACCAGCGGCTCGTCGGCCCTGAAGAACACCTTCGTCTCGCCGCCCCCCGCCACGCGCAGCACCTGCCCGTCCGGTCCGGTCGCCAGCAGCACCGCTCCGGACCGGTCCACGGCGATCGCGAGCACCTGCGCCGGATCGGCACCGTCGGGCGCCTTGCTCCAGGGCGAGAGCACGGGCGCGGCGAACAGGCGGCCGCGGCTCGTCACCGCGACGCCCGCCGCGTCGCCGTGGGGCAGCTCGATAGCGGCGGAGGTCGCGGTGCGAGTCTGCTCCGCGTGCCCGGCCGAGGCGAGGCACGCCGCCAACAGGCAGGCGAGCATCCGGCCACGCCTCATCGGGACACCACGTCGAGTGAGACGCGCGCGAACCCCGCGAGGTCGGCGTCGATCGGAATCTCCTCCTCGAGCACGCCGCGCTCGGGAACCGACGCGAAGTTGCCGAAGCTCCGGGGCCGGCTCAGCAGCGAGGTGACCGACGGGGGGAGGTTGGGAAGGCGAGCGCCGCCGACGAACGCACCGGAGTCGGCCCGCGAGGCGACGATGTAGACGCGGTCGTTCCGCCGCAGGCGGTTGATCAGGGTCACGAGCTGGCCGAAGGAGCGCGGCTGGACCGGGCCGTCGGTTTCGTCGACACGATTGATCGACGCGGCGTCTCCGACCTGCAGGGTCAGAGTCCCGGGGGGCGTTTCCTTCGGGATCGCGATCTCGCGCGTGATCACCTGATCGGGGCCACGGTACGGGGAGACGACCACGCGCGCGTTGACCGTGTCCCCCGGCCGCACGCGGTAGCGGTCGAGCGTGAAGCGCCGGACCATCGCCGTCTTCGGCTCGCGGACATAGTCGAGCAGGAGGTTGATCCCTTCCACCCTCGGCGCCGACCAGTCGTTGTTCATCACGACGTAGAGCAGAAACGCGGAAAGCCCGCTCGCGTCCCCCGCAGCTCCGTCCCCGGCGAAGAAGTTGTCGAGGCGGACATCGTCGGATCCGCCGATCTTGATCACCGAGCCCTCGCGCAGCCGGACCGACGCGCTGCCGAACGTGCGCTCCACGGTTCCGATCACCCCGTTGAGGGACGCGTAGAGGAGCAGCGGGGCCAGCAGCGGGTCGTTCGCCAGGTCGAACGCGTACGTCCGCTGGCCGCCCGCGTCGTCCTTGAGCTGGAGACGGACGGGGATCATCGAGGGCGAAGCGCCGATCCGCCCGAAGATCGCCGACGCGCGGTCCTGGCGGAACGCGCCGAGCTCGGACAGCGGCGTCGTGATCTTCGCCGATTGCTCGAGGCTCGGGAGCAGCGCCTCGACCCGCGCGGCGGTCATCGGCAGGTCGACCTCGCCCAGTCCGTAGAGCGGGTGGCCGAACGCGTAGAGGGCGTCCCCGTCGACCCAGGTGACGGTTCCCGACGCCGTCATGTCGACGTCTCCTCGCACGAGCTTCACTCCGACCGGCGATCCGGGGGTGAGCACGGGAGGAGCGGAGGCGCTGCCGCGGGGCGTTCCCGGCGCCGAGCCCGCCTGCACGGGGAGGAATCCCGCGCGCGCGAGATCGGCGGACACGCGCGCGAGTCCGCCGGGTCCCAGGCCCGCGACCGACAGCGGGAGGTCGGCGCGAGCGCCCGCCGGGTACGCGGCGAGCGCCTGCAGCTTCTGGGCGAAGAAGGCCCCGAGACCCTCGGGGCGGGCCAGGGTGCGCCGCGCGGATTCCCTCGGCATCGAGGCCGCGGGGCGCCCGCGCCGCGCGGCCGGCTGATCGCGCCGCGAGACGGCGAGCATCTCCTCGATCGGCGTGATTCCGGCCACCGGCTCCTTCGTGAACCCCCAGCTGTAGGCGATGGCGCCGACGAGCTTCCCGTCGACGAAGACGGGGGAGCCGCTCATGCCCGCCAGGATCCCGGTCTCGGCAAGGGGGCCGCCGCTGCATCGGGCGAGGATCAGGTTCTGGTCCGGACCGATGTTCGGCAGCGTTCCGAGGATCTCGACGTCGAACGATTCGATCGTCGCCCCGTGGAAGGCCGTTTTCCCGATCCCTTTCATCCCGGCGCGAATGTCCTTGAACGGAATCGTCTCGGGAGGCGCCGCGCGCACGGCCGCTGTGGCGCCGAGGGCGGCCAGGAGAAGCGGGACGATTCGCTTGCGGCGGCGGAGGAGGCTCATCGGCTTCCGAAAAGGTCGGCACTCGCAGCATAACACGCGGTCGGCGCGGAGGGTTTGTCGCTGCTGCGGGGCCAAAACCGCGTCACATCCGGTCGGGGACCTCGATGCCCATCAGGCCGAGGAGGTGGGTCATTCCGTCGTGGTAGCAACGGACCACCGCAGCCCGGACGCGGCGGACCGCGGCGTCTTCCTCCTGCGCCACCGGGAAGCGGTGATAGAAGGAATTGAATGCCTGCGCCACGACGTGGGCGTGCTTCGCGACCGTGGACAGCTCGAGCGCCTCGACCGCCTGGGCGAGGACAGCGGAAACGCGCGAGAGCAGGAGCGGGATCTCCCAGTGAGCCGCCTCATCGGCGGCGGGAACGGACGCCAGGTCGGCATGCCGCGCGAGCCAGACCGCGTCGGCCTCGTCGGCGGAATGACGGTCCGCGACCTTGGCGAGGATGTTCTTGGCGCGGACGACCGAGTACTGGAGGTACGGCCCCGTCTCGCCCTCGAACGCCAGCGCTTCGTCGAGGTCGAACGCCACGACCCGGTTCCGCGAGAATCGAAGCATGTAGTACCGCAGCGCCCCGACCGCGATCCGCCGCGCGGTCTCGCGCGTGCGCGCCGGGACCTCGTCGGGGTTGCGCTTTCGCACCTCCGCTTCGGCCCGCGCGATCAGGGTGTCGACCAGGTCGTCGGCCCGGACGCCGAGGCCCCGGCGCCCGCTCATCTCGAGATACGGCTTCCTGCGATCGGCCTCGTCGAGCGGGAAGTCGGGGAACATCGCGGTGACGGCCGCGGGGGTGAGCGCGACCATCTCGTAGGAGAAGTGGATCGAGCGCTCCGCCTCCGCGGCGTGGCCCAGGCTCTTCAGGCCGGCGACGACGACGCGCTGCAGGAACGACTGCCGCGTGTCGATGACGTTGTAGACCGTGTGCCCGCCGCCGAAGCGTGGGGCGTCCGCGGCCCCGCCGGCATGCGTCGTCTCCCAAAGCGGATACAGCGGTGCGTCGGCCCCCCAGTCGAACGGCCGATACCGGAAGTCGCGGCCGAGAAGGCCGAGCTTCCACATCTGGTAGGCGATGTCCTTGCCGACATACGTGACCGTTCCGTTGGAGCGGACGATGACCTTCTCGTCCTCCCCGGCGCCCTCCTCGACGCCGGGCAGCGTCATCACCCAGCAGCCCGCGTTCTTGCCCGTGTCCACCTTCCGGATCGCGCCGCTGCCCTGGAGGCTTTCGAACGCGGTTCGCCAGAATCCGTGCGCGAGGATGTCGCTTTCCTTTGGAAGGACGTCGTACCGCACCCCCAGCCGGTCCATCGTGCGCAGGTGGTGTCGCACCATGCGTTGGGCGAGGTACGCCGCGAGGTCGGCGATCGCGTTCCCGCCTGCTTCCATCGCGTGCAGGGTCTCCTGTCGGTGCGACAGGCGCGTCTCGTCCGCCTCGAAGTAGCGCGTCACCTCCGCGTAGAGGTCCCACGCCACGTAATCGAACCGCTCGCGTTCCGCGTGCGGACCGGCGTCGCCGTACATCGCCAGGACCGCAGCCAGTTCCTGCCCGCGCAGCACCCGGAATCCGACGACGAGATCGGCGACTTGCACGCCCGTGTCGTCGATGTAGTTCTGGACCTCCACCCGCCGTCCGAGCCGCCTCAGGCAGCGCACGAGCGTGTCCCCGAGGACCGCGTTCCTCAGATGACCGATGTGTGCGGCCTTGTTGGGGTTGATGTTGGTGTGCTCGACGATGACCTTCTCGCCCGTGGGCGCGGGAAGCGCGCGGGCGCTTGTGACCCACTCGGATAGGCACGCGGCGCGGTCGAAGTAGGCGTTGATGTAGCCGGACCCCGCCGCCTCGACGTGCAGGATGCCGCCGCCCGGCACGTACGCCGCGACGATGGCCTCCGCGAGCGAACGCGGCGCCTTCCGGGCCGTCCGCGCGAGATCGAAGCAGAGCGGGGTCGCGAGGTCCCCCTGCGCGGCGCTCGGCGGGAAGGCGATCGGAACGGAGTCGACGGCGAGGCCGCAAGCTGCGGCGGCCTTCTTGAGCCCGTCCTTGAACGCCGATTCGGGGGATGACGAGGACACGCGCGCTCCGGATCCCGATCCGAAAAGAGGCGCGAACTATAGCAGCCGTGGTTCTCGAAGGTTCAGTCGGACACCGGACCGGGGACCGCGTCGGTGCGGCTCGAAAGTCCGTCGGCGGTGATCGCCTCGATCCGGTACCGGTACGCGACGCCGGGCTCCGGGTGGGCGTCGAGGAACGAATAGCCGGCCGGCGTCGCTGCGTCGCCGATCGCGGGAATCCAGACAGGGTTGATGCGCGTGGAGGGCCCGCCGTCGGCCGGCGCGCGAAGCACGTTGAAGCCGATCGTTCCGGTCTCGCGCGCCGTATCCCACGACACGAGCGTGCCGCCTCGCTCGCCGGCGAGCTCCACGCGCACCGCGGAGATCTCCGCCGGATACCCGGGCTCGTACAGCGCCGACCAGGAGTAGCGCCGCGCCGCCCGGCCTTCCGGGTCGAGGTTCCGGATGAGGAGGATCGCCTCGCGCAGGTCGGCCACGGGGAGGGTGAGCGCGCCCGCCCCTTCCGCGTCGAGCGCCACGGGGACGCGCTGCATGCTCCCGTCGGTGCGGACCAGCAACACGTCCGCGCTCCAGCGCGCCGCGACGTCGCCCTCGAACCGGAGCGCGAGGCCGCCCGTCCGCTCGCCGGGACGGAGCAGGACCGCGGCCATTCCCAGCGGCGCGACGTCCGGATCGGACTGGATCGACAGCGCGGGAAGCGCCTCGGCGACCGACGCGAACGTCGGAGCGCCCATGCGCGATGCGAACGTGAAGTGCCGGTGATCGTCCCGAGGGCCGACGAGCAAGGCCCAGAGCTGGAAGTCTCGGAGCGCGGCATCCAGCGATTCGCCGCCGGAGCGGCGGATGGCGCGATCGAGCGCCGCGTCCGCCGGGCCGCCGCGGCCGAGCTCCTCCACGGCGAGCTTGACCGCGGTCGAGCCGAACGACTCGCCCAGGAACGCGAGCCAGGCGGCGTTCCCCGCGGAAAGATCCAGATCGTCGGTCTTGAGTCCCTGATCGAGCGCCTGGAGCCGGTGCGCCAGCGACGACGTCGTCCGGTCGTCCGGCGTCCCGTCGATCGTCATCGTGGCCCAGGTGGCCAGCGCCTCGCCCCAGGACGGATCGAGTCCCACGGCGGCCGCGACGGCGTGGCCGTACTGATGCGCGACCGCCCGCCTCAGCCCCGAGGGGCCGCCGTGCGGCGCCGCGTCGATCCAGATCTGCGCTCGGCCGTCGCGTGTCGACGTGACAAACCCCTCGACCCCCGATCCGAGCCTCGCGATGATGACCTCGACCGGTCCGGGGGAGGGAAGCTCGAGCTGAGTGACCAGCAGACGGGACGAGCGCGCGAGCGCGCCGAGGGCGGCATCGACGACATCCGGCCGGTTGTTGCCGTCGTCGTCGGTCGGATCGAGGCGATCGAACGCCGCCCGGTCCGAGGCGAACCGCACCACGTTTCCGTCGGCGTCGACCACGCGGCGCTCGCCGGAAAGCGACGGATCTGCGCCGAGGGCCGCGAGCGCGCGCTTGACCGGACCGAGCGCGCGGGACGAGTCCTGCCGTGCGGACTGAACGATCGGGCTCAGGCACGGCATCGGGACCGCGCCGCCCCCCGAGAGCGTGGCCACCGCCTGGATCCTCAGGGCGGCACGCGGCACGGGGGCGAGGTCGGCCGGCTGTGCCGCGGGAGCGGCGCTCAGCGCGGACACGGCCGCAACGAACAGCGGCAGCGCCGCGATGAGCCTCGCCCGTCGCGCGGAGTTCACAGACACCACGGCCCTCGATTCCAACGGTTGAATATAGGAGAGGCTTGGGGCGTCGTCAACTTCAAAGCGCTGGGAACAATCGATTTAGGCGTTTTTCCGCGGTGACGATTTCGCAGCGACGCCACCAAAGAGGACCGCGATGACCGTGACGTTGTCCTCACCCCCGCGATCGTTGGCAGCCGCCACCAGCGCGTGGCAGGCCCCTTCCGGGTCGTTTCGGTGGGCCTTGAGGGAATGCTCGATCTCGTCGTCGGTGAGCATCGTGTTGAGGCCGTCGGAGCAGAGCAGGAAGAGATCGCCGGGCTCGATGCGGACGGTCGACACGTCGACGGCGACATCCGACCGGCTGCCGAGCGCCCGGGTGACGATGTTGCGCATCGGGTGACGCTGGGCCATGTCGTCGCTCATGAGGCCGAGCTTGACCTGCTCGTTGACCCAGGAGTGATCGCTCGTCATCCGCTGGAGTTCGCTGCGGCGCAGGAGGTACAAGCGGCTGTCGCCGACGTGGCCGATGACCGCATCGTCGTCGAGGTACGACAGGGCGACGACGGTCGTTCCCATGCCGCGCCGTTCCTCGTGGCAGTCGATCGACTCGCAAATGCGGCGGTTGGCCTCGGTCACCGCGGCGACGAGGCGCTCGCCCACCTCCGCGATCGAGCCGTACGGCTGCCCCGGTGCCACGCGCGCGAGCGTGTCGTGAAGCGTCTCGATCGCCAGGCGGGCGGCGATCTCTCCGGCCGCATGCCCGCCCATCCCGTCGGCGACGGCGAACAGCCGGTGGGCCGGCTCGAGGAGGAGGTCGTCCTCGTTGGTCTGGCGGCGGCGGCCGACGTCGGTCAGGCCGAAGGACCTCACCTCCATCACACGGCACCGCGCGCGCCGGTGCGGCGCGCGTCGGCCACCCGGCCGGTCCGCAGCTCCTCGAGCTTCGCGGACGCGGCGCTCTGCGTCGGGTCCTGCTCGAGGACCAGCTCGAGCTGGTGCTCGGCGTCTTTGAACTGCGCCGCGCGGATGTAGGCGAATGCGAGGTTGAGCTTCGCGACCACGTAATCGGGATTCAGGGCGACCGAGCGGCGGAAGGCCGCGATGCCTTCCTCGACACGCCCGAGCTCGCACAGCGCGACCCCCCGGAAGTTGTGGAGGTCGCCGTACTTCGGCGCGAGCGCGATCGCGGCGTCGAGATCGACGAGCGCTTTCTCGAACTGCTCCGACTTCAGCAGCTTGAGGGCCGCACGGTAGTGGGCCTCGAACGTGTACGGTGCCGCGAGGAACGCTTCCTTGAAGAACTCCTGCGCTTCCGCGGACATGCCTTCCCGGAGGCGCTGCAGCCCCTTCTCGTACGGCTCGGCGAGTTTTCTCGTGCGCAGGGCGAGCACCGCACCGAACGCCTCGGCAGCCTCCTCGTCGCGTCCCGCGCGCAGCAGGCAAAACGCGAGCGCGGTCCCAGCCTGGTCGTACGACTCGTTGCTGGCGAGGGCCCGCCGGTACTCCGTGATCGCCTCGTCCAGGCGGTCCATCGCCTCGTACGTCCGGCCCAGATTGAACCGGATGTCCGGGAAATCCGGAGAAACCTCGGCCGCGCGCACGTAGTCCCGCACCGCTCCTTCGAAGTCACCCGCCGCCGCCTGTTTCTCAGCCGACTGGATGAACGTCTGGGTGAGATAGTAGCGCGCCATGCGGCGGTCGCTGTCGACGAGGCTCGGCTCGTCCTTCAGCGCCTTGCCGAAGAAGTCGACCGCCTGCTTGTACTCGTTCCGGTAGTAGTGGTAGATGCCGGACTTGACGTGGTAGCTCCCCATCAAGTTCCGGACTTCCTTCAAGAACCGCATCGCCGCTCCCGCCGCAGGCAACCCGCCCTATTTTCGCCGGAAACTGACCGCCGCCTTCTGCTCCCGCAGCTCGATCGTTCGCTTCGCCATCTTGCGGATGATCTCCGGGACGTTCCGATCCCCGGCGATGAGCTTGATGTCCCTCGGATTCAGGCGCCCGACGAAGTTGGTCGAGATCGCCGGCGGGGTGCGGGGATTGCGCACCAGGTTCGCCATGATCGCGTACGTCTTCGCCCACTCCCGGTTCGTGCCGACCTGACGGAGAACCTCGTCGGAGACGTTGCGCATCGCCGCGATCGACTCGACCTCCTGCTCGGTCAGCCGTCGGTTCTTGAGGACGGACAGCGACACGACCTTGTTGGTGTCGCGGATCAGGATCGTCCGCTCCTCCTTCCCGCCCTTCATCGCCAGGATCGCCTTCTGGGCGGTATTGAGCATCAGGATCTTTTTGTAGGCGCTGCGCACGACGAGCTCTTCGGACTGGGCAAATTCCTCGCCGTCGATGATCTCGCTGGACGCGTAGAGCTCGCCGACGTCGACGTCGAGGAAGCGCGCGAGCTCCTCCGGAGAGACGGTGTCCATCTCGGGATCGCCGGGGACGCTGCCGTCCGCCTCCTCCTCGACGTTCACGAAACGGTCGATCAGGTCCAGGAGCCTTCCGCGCTGGTCATGCCGGAGCGCCGGGTTCACCGAGAGTCGATCGATCAGCCCCGGCGTTCCGATCAGGCGCTTCTGGTTCGTGAGCACGAGATCGAGGACCCCGGCCGTGCCCTCGGTGGCGAGGACCGCAAGCGCGTCCGGTCCGGTGTTGGCATGGAAGGCGATCCTCTCGGCGATCGTCTCGTCCCGCGCCCCTCGGGACGCGAAGTGGCGGATCACCTCGCCGTCGCACCCCGGATCGTCGAGGACCTCGATGATCAGCTCCGGCGTCAGCTCGCCGAGGCTCGTCGCCGCCGCGGTCCGGATCGATTCGTCGGGATCGTTCTGCAGGTGGAGGTAGAGCCGAGCGAGCGTGGCGCGGGGGAGCGGCAGCGCGCCGCGGGCGGCCGCCGAGCGCAGGGCGATCGGCGCGCTTCCGGAGAGGATCCGGTCGACGATCGGCGGGGCGCCGGCAGGCGTGGGCTGATCGCTCACGCGCATCCTCCGGCCGCGGGAGTCACGGCGCGGGAATCGCTCCGCTCGGCGCGCGGGTGCGAGGCCAGCAGGCCGTGGCCGAGCGCGGTCAATCCGGCCGCCAGCAGAAGGAGCACCAGGACCACGACGGCCGCCGCGATCCAGATCCGGCGGCGTGCGGGGGCGGGCCCGGCGGACGTCGCACGGGCGGCCGGGTCGGTCGCCGCCGCATGCGCTTCCTGCCTGGCCTCCTCCTCGAGATAGGCCGTCACCATGGACTCAGCGTCCACACCGATGAACTGCGCGTGCGCGCGGACGAAGCCCTTGTTGAATACCCCTCCCGGGAGGTGCCGGAAATCGTTTCGCTCCAGAGCGTCGAGGTAGCGCAAGTTGATCTTCGTCGCCTCCGCGATCTCGCGGAGCGAGATCTGTCGCAACTCCCGCTCGCGCCTGAGGGTTTCTCCGAACGAAGGCATTCAGGATCCCAGGATGATCAGCCGCCCCAGCGCCGGGCGTCCGGAGGTCAGCGGACGATTGTAGGAAGCGCTGTTCCGCACTGTCAACCGCCGTTGGGAGCGGCCGAGGCGCCCGCCGCGCGGGCGCGCCGCGCCGCGGCGACGCGTACGACCCGAGGCATGCCGGGATCGTCGTCGATGCGAGCGAGGTCGTGCGGGTCGAGGCGCTCTGTGAGACGGAGCGCCGCGGCGACCGGAGTCCGCGGGTGTCGCAGGATCGCCAGGCGCACCGCCGTCGTGCGGTCCCGCTCCGAGCCGGCCGTCAGCCAGGTCAGAAACGCGGGCGGGACGTCCGGACGGGCGACGATCCGCTCGATGTCCGCGTCGGTGCAGCGTGGGTTCCGCGCGAGCGCCTCCAGGACCCGGGGCTCGGGATCGCCCGAGAGCGCGCCGAGCACGCCGCGGCTCGCGATGCGCGCGAGCGTCACGCGCGCACCGACGGCCAGCTCCGGCAGGCGAGCCTCAAGGACGCGTTCCGCCTCGCGGCGGGCCACCGCGGGGAGCCGAGGGTCGACCGCCATGCCCGCAAGATCGCGCCAGAGGAGGCCGGGCAGACGACGACGCAGCGATTCGAGAAGGTCGCTGCGGCCGGCGTCCCGCCCGGGGACCGGGCCGGACCCGGCATGCGTGGGCCGGTCCGTCACCCGGGGAATATAGGTCCGGCGGACGACCCGCGGCGACGGGCGGGGGCCTTCCGGCGCTGTGGTAGGGTTCGGCCGATCGCGAGGACCGGATGGAACCCCAGACCCTGGCCCTTTTCCCGCTGTGGTATGCGGCTTTTCTGCTCTCCCTGACGTGTCACGAAGCGGCGCACGCATGGGTCGCCCGCATAGGGGGAGACGACACGGCCTATCACGCGGGTCAGGTTTCCCTGAACCCCTGGCCGCACCTCCGGCGGGAGCCGGTCGGAACGGTCGTCGTCCCTCTCGTGACCTACTTCCTCTCTCACTTCATGATGGGGTGGGCGAGCGCCCCGTACGACCCGTTCTGGGAGCAGCGGCACCCCCGGCGCGCGGCGGCGATGTCGATCGCGGGACCTGGAGCGAACTTCGCTCTGTTCGCGATCGCGTTCCTGGCCCTCCGGGCAGGTCTGGGCGGAGGCGTGTGGGTTCCGTCGCCGCCCGGTCAGAGGCTCCTCGACCAACTCGTGAGTCCGGCGGCGGGCGCGCCCGCCGCGGCGGAGGCGGTCGGCCGGTTCCTCTCGGTGGTGTTCTGTCTGAACCTGATCCTCGGTGTGTTCAACCTGATTCCCGTTCCGCCCCTGGACGGGGCCTCCGTCGTTTCGGGGCTCGTCTCCCCGCTGCGAACCCTCTACGACCGCGCCCGGGCGATGCCGGCGATGTCGCTCGTGGGAATGCTGGTCGCGTGGCGGCTCGCCCCTTCGCTCTTGCGTCCGGCGTTGGAGCTCGCCGTCACGTTCCTTTACGGGTCGTGATGCTCGACGCGACCTCCGTTCGGTGACATTCTTCCGCCTCGCGATCGGAGACGGCCAATGGTCCATCTTTCGGAAGTCCTCGGACTGCCCGTGCTCGACGCCGAGGGCGCGCGTGTCGGCAAGATCGACGACCTCCGCGTCGATTCGCATCGCGGCGCGGTCGACCGGGTCGTCCTCGCCGCGCGTGGGTCGAGAAGCTGGATTCCGTGGTCGTCGGTCGAGACGTTCTCCCCGGAGCATCGTCGCGTCGCGCTCGTCTCCGGCGCCGCCTTGTCCCCATGGAACGGGGCCGAGCCCGAGACGATCTGCCTCAGAAAAGACGTGCTCGACCGCCAGATCATCGACACGCAGGGCCGCAAGGTGGTCAAGGTCAACGACATCGCGCTCGAGCCCGCGGGCGGCTCGCTGATGCTCCGCCGCGTCGAGGTGGGCCTTGCGGGTGCCGTCCGGCGGCTTCTCGCCGGTTATCTGGCGCCGAGACTTCTCCGGCGGCTCGCCGACGGACTCTCGCAGCAGGGGATCCCCTGGGACTACGTCGGCATGGTCGAGCCGGGCAGCGCGCGTATCCGCCTCAAGGTCCACCAGCAGCTCGCGAAGATGCACCCGGCGGACCTCGCGGACATCCTCGAGGATCTCGGCCGCGTCGAGCGGCGAGAGATCGTCGCGGCCCTCGATCCGGAGACCGCGGCCCAGGCCCTGTCCGAGGCCGAGCCGTCCGTCCAGGCGGCGGTCGTCGAGGGGATGCACGTCGAGCGCGCCGCGGACGTGCTCGAGGAGATGCCCCCCGACGAAGCGGCCGACATCCTCGGCGATCTCCCGGAGGAGCGGCTCCAGGCGGTCCTCGACGCGATGGAAGAAGAGGATGCCGAGGAGGTGCGCGAGCTGCTCGCCTTCCGCGAGGATTCCGCGGGAGGGCTCATGACGTCCGAGTTCGTGCGCGCCCAGGCCTCGTGGACCGCCGGAGAGACGCTCGCGATGCTCCAGAAGGTCGACGACGACCTGCTCGGGGAGCTCGACGAGATCCCGATCGTCGATCACGAGGAGAAGCTCGCCGGGATCGTCCCGCTCGTCCGGCTCGTGCGCGCCCCGGGGGGCCGGCCGGTCACGGAGTTCATGCGCCGCGAGGCGCGCGCGGTGACCACGAGCGCTCCGTTCAAGGACGTGGTGGAGCGGTTCGACAAGTACCACCTGCGCGCCCTCGCGGTGGTCGACGAGTTCGGGACGCTCAAGGGGATGATCAACATCGAGGACATCCTCTCGCGGCTGGTGAAGGGAGACTGACCCCGTGCTCCGCGAGCGCGTCTCCGGGCTGTCCACCCGGCTGGGACTGATTCTGGCCGTCGCCGGGCCGGGGATGATCACGTCGAACGTCGACAACGACGCCGGCGGAATCTACACCTACTCGGTCTGCGGGGCCCGGTACGGCTACCGCCTGCTCTGGGTCCTCCTGCCGGTCACGGTCGCGCTCATCGTCGTTCAGGAGATGTGCGCGCGGATGGGCACGGTCACCGGCAAGGGGCTTGCAGACCTCATCAGGGAAGAGTTCGGGTTGCGCATCACGTTCCTCCTGATGATTCTCCTCCTTCTGACGAACCTCGGGAACGCGGCGGCCGATTTCGCCGGCCTGGCCTCCGCCCTCGAGGTGATGGGGGTGAGCCGCTGGATCTCGGTCCCGATCGGCGCCGTGCTGATCTGGTGGCTGATCGTCTTCGGGACGTACAAGAGCGCCGAGAAGATCTTCCTCGTGGCGTGCCTCGTCTATCTCGCGTACCCGATCTCCGCCCTGCTCGCGAAGCCGGTGTGGGGAGAGGCGATCCAGGGGACGGTCACGCCGTCGATGCCGACGGACCTTCCGGGGATCGCGATGGTGGTGGGGATCGTCGGCACGACGATCGCCCCGTGGATGCAGTTCTATCTCCAGTCGTCGGTCGTCGAGAAGGAGGTGAAGATCGCAGACTACCGCACGACGGTCCGGCTCGACGTGATCCTCGGTTCGGTCATCGCGGTCGTCGTGGCCTACTTCATCGTCGTCGCGTGCGCCGCGACGCTCCATCGAGCAGGGGTGACCGACATCGCCTCGGGGGCGGAGGCGGCGAAGGCGCTCGAGCCGCTCGCCGGCCGGGCGGCGGGCTCGCTGTTCGCGTTCGGCCTCGCGGTCGCCTCGCTGTTCGCGGCGTGCATCCTTCCGCTGTCGACCGCGTATTCCGTCTGCGAGGGGCTGGGCCTGGAAGCGGGCGTGAACCGCCGGTTCAAGGAGGCCCCGGAATTCTACTGGCTCTACAGCGCGATCATCGTGGTCTCGGCGGCGATGATCCTGATGCCGGGCGTCCCGCTGCTCCGGATCATCCTCGCGTCCCAGGTGGCCAACGGCCTCCTGCTCCCGGTCGTTCTCGTGTTCATGGCGGTGCTGATCCGGAGGCGGGAGCTGATGGGGGAGTTCGTCAACAACCGCGTCTACGACGCGGTGACGTGGGTGACGATCGTGGCGCTGGTCGCGCTCGCGATCGCCCTCGCGGGGTTCAGCCTGCTTCCCGGCGACCTGCCCGCTATTTCTTGAAGAACATCCAGGCGGCGAGCGAGACCAGGACGCCGGCGAAGATCCGGTTGAACGTCGGGCCGGAGACGTGCTGGAGCAGCCGAGGTCCGATCTGAGCGCCCACCACCCCGCCGAGCCCGAGCAGCACGCCCACCCGCCAGTCGACGGTGTGAAGTCTCGCGTGCCCGGCGACCGCGGACAGGGCGATCATCAGCACAGCAACGAAGCATGTCGCGACCGCACGGCGCGCCTCGAGCCCGCGTGCGATGAGCAGCGGGACGAGCAAGAAGCCGCCCCCGAGGCCCGTGAAGCTCGCGGAGATCCCGACGAGGAATCCGAGTAGCGGAAACAGCAACGATCCCATCGATCACCTCTGCCGGTCGGCGGGCGCGCTGCCGCCGTCCGGAGCGACGAGGACGCGCGCCGCGGCCCGGAAGCCGAGACGCAGGGGGTCCGCAGGCTCGCCCTGCACGAGAACGGTATCCGCGAGCTCCTCCCGGGACAGGACGACGACGCGCCGCCCCGGCTTGAGGCCGTGCGACTCGACCAGGCGGAGGAAGTCCGCGCGCTGGTCCGTGATGCGCGCGACGCGGTGGGGCGCTACGAGCGGGCAGGTAGCGAGAGAAGCGAGCTCGCGGCGCTCGGCGAGGCGCTCGCCGGCGCCCGGAATCGGATCGCCGTGCGGATCGGCCGCGGGGAACCCGAGCATTGCGTCGATGCGCTCGATCAGCCGCTCCGAGACCGCGTGCTCGAGGACCTCCGCGTCGGCGTGCACCTCGCTCCAGTCCATCCCCATCACCTCGACGAGGAAGAGCTCGACGAGACGGTGGCGCCTCACGACGTGCGTGGCGAGCTGGAGCCCGGCCTCGGTCAGCCGAACCCCCGCGTAGGGCTCGTAGGCGACGAGCCCGGACCCGGCCAGAGTCTTGATCATCGCGGTGGCGGTTCCCGGGGTCACCCCGAGGGCCTGGGCGATCTGTCCCGTCGGCACCCGCTTGCCGGCATCCTCGGTCTGCTCGAGGAAGATGCGCTTGAGGTAGTCCTCGACGGCGCTCGACGGCATGGCGCGAGGATAAGCGAGACTTGTTTTTTTGCCAGCACATGATCTAGATTTTGATTACCCAAAAAAGGAGCTGGCCTGTTGGGATTCGGCGAGAGAATCGGTCAGCCGCCGCGGCACGACGGATCGCTCCCGGAGGTGCACCGGACGGTCGCAATCCCGACGGTCCCGTCGTACTGGCGACGTCTGCTCGCGTTCGCGGGTCCCGCCTACATGGTGAGCGTCGGGTACATGGACCCCGGCAACTGGGCCACCGACATCGAGGGCGGATCCCGTTTCGGCTACCGGCTGGTCTGGGTCCTGGTCATGTCGAACCTCATGGCGCTCGCGCTCCAGTCGTTGTCGGCGCGCCTCGGTATCGTCACGGGGCGCGACCTGGCGCAGGCCTGCCGGGACGCCTATCCGAAGCCGGTCTCGATGGCGCTGTGGGTGCTGTGCGAGATCGCGATCGCGGCGTGCGATCTCGCCGAGGTCCTCGGGACGGCGATCGGCCTCAACCTGCTCTTCGGGATCTCGCTGATGACCGGTGTCGTGATCACGTCGCTCGACGTGCTGCTCCTGCTCGCGATACAGCGGTTCGGGATCCGGAAGATGGAGGGCGTGATCCTCGCCCTCGTGATCACGATCGGCGCGTGCTACGTGCTCGAGGTCTCCCTCGCCCGTCCGGAGTGGTCCGCGGTGGCCGCGGGGTTCGTGCCGCGGCTCGGCTCCACCGAGGCGCTCTACGTCGCGATCGGTATCCTCGGCGCGACCGTGATGCCGCACAATCTCTACCTGCACTCCGCGCTCGTGCAGACCCGGCGGGTGCCCCGGACCGCCGACGGGAAGCGGCAGGCGACCCGGTACAACTTCTTCGACTCGGCATTGGCGCTCAACCTCGCGTTCCTCGTCAACGCGGCGATCCTGGTGCTCTCCGCCGCGACGTTCCATCGCCACGGAATCGCGGTGACCGAGATCCAGCAGGCGCACCAGCTCCTCGCTCCGCTCCTCGGCACGAGCGCGGCCTCGGTCGCATTCGCCCTCGCCCTACTGTGCGCCGGGCAGAGCTCCACGCTCACCGGGACGCTAGCCGGGCAGGTGGTGATGGAAGGGTTCATCGCGCTCCGGATGCGCCCCTGGATGCGTCGCCTCGTCACCCGCTCGATCGCGATCGTTCCGGCCGTCGTCGTCGTGGGCGTTCGCGGGGCGTCCGGAACGTACGGCCTGCTGATCCTCTCCCAGGTGATCCTCTCCTTGCAGCTTCCGTTCGCCGTCGTCCCCCTCGTCCAGTTCACGGACGATCGGGGGAAGATGGGGAACTTCGCAAACCGCGGGCTCCTGCGCGTCGCCGCGTGGGGATCGGCCGCGATCATCGTCGCCCTCAATGCCAAGCTCCTCTGGGACACCCTCTCCCGCTGGATCGGCGGCTCGGCCCACCCGGTGGGCGCCGCGCTCGTCGCCCTTCCGCTCGTGCTCGCGGCCGTTGCGCTGCTGGCGTACGTCGCGATCCATCCCCGTCTCCGGCGGGCGGCGGCCGGGGCGGAGAAGCTCGGGCCGGAGGGCGCCGTGCCGGTCCTTCCTCCCGGCGACGCGGGCGGTCCCCCGATCGCCGTCCGACGTATGGCGATCGCGCTCGGGGTGGACGCGAAGGACCGCGACGTGCTGGCACACGGGCTCGGGCTCGCGCGCTCCTACGGCGCCGAGGTGCTCCTGGTTCACGTGGCCGAGGGGTTCGGGCCCCGCTATTTCGGCCACGACTCCGACGATCTCGAGACCCGCGACGACCGCGCCTATCTCGAGCGCGCCCGTGGGCAGGCGGAGGCGGCGGGCGTGCGCGCGGACGCGCGCCTTCTGTTCGGCGATCCCGTGCGCGAGCTGTCCGCGTTCGTCGCCCGCGAGGGGATCGAGCTCCTGGTCATGGGCGCGCACGGCCACGGCCCTCTCGCGGATCTCCTCTTCGGGACGACGGTCACCCCGGTGCGGCACCGGGTGAAGATCCCCGTGTTCGTCGTGCGTGCGTCGAAGTGAGGGGCGGGACTCCTCAGATCCAGCCGCGCTTCCGGAACTGCCAGAGCATCAGCCCGACCGCCGCGACCGAGACGCCCCAGAACGCGAGGTAGCCGTACCGCCAGCCCAACTCGGGCATGTTCAGCGCCATCCCCCGGTCGAAGTTCATGCCGTAAACCCCCGCGAGGAAGGAGAGCGGCATGAAGATCGTCGAGATGATCGTCAAGACGCGCATCACCTCGTTCAGGCGGTGGCTCAGGCTCGAGAGGTAGATGTCGAGGAGGCCCGAGGCCATCTCGCGGAAGTTCTCGGAGACCTCGAGCGCCTGCACCGCGTGGTCGTAGCAGTCGCGGAAGTACACGCGCACCTCGTCGGGGAGCAAGTCGTGCTCGTTCCTGGCGAGGTGGCCCACCAGCTCGCGCTGCGGCCAGAGCACTTGCCGCAGCAGCAGGAGCTCGCGGCGGACCGCCTGCAGCGCTTCGACGTCGTCCTGATCCGGCCTCTCGAGGATCGCGTCCTCGACCTCGTCGAGCCGGTCTCCGATCGACTCCAGCGCAGGGAAGGCGGAGTCCACGGCGAGATCGAGGAGCGCGTACGCGAGGTAGCACGCGCCGCGCTGCCGCAGGCGCCCGCGTCCCTTGACGATCCGCTCGCGGACGGCGGCGACCACATCCTCGCCCGAGGGCTGGAACGTGATCACGAACGCCCCGCCCAGAAACAGGCCAAGCTGCGTCTTCACGAGCCGGCCGCCGGCGAACGACACGTGCTGGGCCACGGTGAACAGATGACCGGGATAGTCCTCGGCCTTGGGCCGCTGGCCGAGGGTCAGCACGTCCTCGAGCGCGAGGGGATGGAGCGTGAACGCTGCCCCGAGCCGCTCGACCAGCGCCACGTCTCCGAGGCCGATGACGTGGACCCAGAGGGTCTCACCGGCGTCCAGGGCCGGGGCGATCCCGTCGGCGTCCGCTTGCTCGTGGACGGCGGCCCCCTCGGAGGTGTAGCGCGTGACCAGCACGCGAGCCGGGCCGCTCTCGCCGGAGGCGGGGCGGAGCGTTCCCGGGGGAGTGCCCGGGTCCTGGTAGTCCCGGATCAGCTCGGCGCTGGGCGAGGAACGATCCTCTTCTGCCATGAATGTCTTCCTCCGGCGCGGAGTATGGCGCGGATCCTGGTTCGGGGCGCCCGATCGTCGTATCCTCTCCCGCCCGAGGTGTTCATGAGCCGGTTCCGAGTAATCGCAGCGATGACGAGCGTGGCGCTCCTGTCCGTAGGGGCCTGGGCCCAGGCGCCGTCGCCGGCACCCGCTGCCCCGGGCGCCCCCGCCGCGGACGCGGCGGCCGGAGCTCCGAAGATCAAGTTCGATGCGATCACCCTCGACCTCGGGAACGTCAAGAAAGGGGACGACGCGGTCGCCGAGTTCGTGTTCAAGAATGAGGGGGACGCGCCGCTCAAGATCCTCGCCGCCAAGCCCGGCTGAGGCTGCACGGTGGCCTCGTTCGACGAGGTCGTCCTGCCCGGGAAGGCGGGAAAGATCAAGGCCAGCGTGAACACGTCCCACTACACTGGGGACATCACGAAGGCCATCACCGTGACCGACAACGACTCCAGCCAGCCGACGATCTCGCTGACAGTGAAGGCGAAGGTCGTCGGGAGCGTGACCGTGCTGCCGTATCCGGCGATCGCCCTGGCGCCGCGGCTCCAGCGTAACGGGGCTCCGTCAAAGCTCCTGATCCGGAAGGACCCTACCGAGCAGGGGACGATGAAGATCGGCGGGCTGAAGGCCTCGGCCGACTGGCTCAAGGCGGCGGTTCGTCCGGTCACCGCGGTCGAGCCGCCGGCAGAAGGCCTGCCCGAGGCGCAACCCGGCGACGTCGTGCTCTCGGTCGAGCTCGGCGACACGCCGCCCCAGGGTTATCACGCCGAGACGGTCGTGTTCAACACCGGCCTGCCGCGCGAGCCCACGGTCTCGATCCCGGTCAACGTGACGGTGCGCGGTCCGATCATGCTGCAGCCGTCCGACCTGATCCTACAGACCCTTCCTACCGATCCGCACCGGGCGACCGGACGGGTGTTCGTCAACGTGAGGGAGGATCTCGACCCCAGCCAGCTGACCGTCGTCTCCGGTGACAAGGCCTTCGTGGCGAAGATGGACGCCTCCACCCAGCGGGCTTTCCAGATGACGGTCGACTGGACCGACTCGGGAACGGGTTCCCCGACGGAGACCGTCCTGCAGCTCCGTCTGGGTGACGTGATCGCGACGCTCCCGGTGCGCGTCAACGCGCCCCGGGTCCTCCAGCTCTCGCCGGATCACCTGACCCCGCACTGATCCCGGAGCGACTCCACGCCGGGGACGTTAGACGGACGCCGGCAGCGCGGCGGCGTGGAGCCTCTCGAGCATCCGGCGCAGCACGGAGACCGGCAGGTCGATGTCGACCCGCTCCTGCGGGGCGGAGACTCGGATGCGGAGCACCGTGCCCTCCTTGGAGATGCGCACGCGCTCGCGCCCGTCGCGCACGTCGAGGAGCATCGTGTCGGGCATCCGGTCCAGCTCCGTCGCGAGCGTGCCGAAGACCGGGGCGAGGTCCGCGAGTCGGACGTCGTCGATCCCGCCCTGCAGCGAGCGCGGGAGAGGGCAGATCGCGATCGCCGCGTCGAGGACCGCTTCCGGGATGTTCACGGAAAAGCTCGTGCCGTCCGGTCCCGACTCCTGGACCGCGAGACGAACCATCCCGGCCCGGTGCCACGCGTAGGCCGCGGCGGACGTCGCTCCCGCGACGATCACCACGATCCCGAGGATGACGGCGGCGGCGAGTCGGCCGTTGCGGCTCATCACTCGGTCCTCCCGGGCTTCGCCGGCGCGCCGTCGAGCCAGATCCGGACGTGGCTGTCCTCGTCGTCGACGGTGACGAGGTCTCCATCGGGGACCGACGAGAGTGCCTTCACCAGCGCATCTCCGTCGACCGCACCGCCGCCCACGATCGCTTCGACGAGCGGCACGGGCAGCCGAAGGCGGACCTTCGATCCGGATGCGCCCTTCTCGTCGACGTCGACGTGAACGAGTCCGGCCTTCTTCGAGACGCGCACGGCGTCGTCGGTGTCCTTGACGGTGATCAGCTCGCCGTCCTCGGCGCGCTTGACGCCGTCCCAGAGCGTCTTGAGATCGACACCGTCGAAGCTGGTTCCCGACAGGTGCACGCCACCGGTGCTGCGGACGTGGCTCTCGACAGCCGGCATGAGCGCCGTCAACAGGGCCAGAGGCACCTGGAGATCGACGTGGGAATCCGTCTCGGATCGATCTTCGACCTGGATATGGATCCATCGGTCTCCCGCGGAGGCGGCGCTCGCCGCTCCCAGGAGTGCCGCTGCCATGAAAAGCGCGCCGAGGTATCGCATCGCGTGCTCCCCGCCGGCGTTTCGCGTTGGCCGGCTGTCAGTAGAACGCGCGAGGCGGGGGTACGGTTTCATCCCTTGGCGCTGCCGCATCCTCCGCCGCATTCCGGGTGCCGCTGCGCGAACTCGTCGATCTCGACCGGCACTTCGACGACCGTCCGGGAGGTCGACGGGTCGCATCCCCCCGCGTCGCACTCGAAGGTGTAGGCGTTCCAGCCGTCCCGCACTGTGTATTCCGTCAGGGTCATGTAATTGAGGCACCGGCCGCACCGGATGGAGATGTCCCGGATGTTGATCATGGCCAAGAGGTTAGCCCCGGGCCCCCGGGAGGACAAGGAAGCACAGCCATTCCCCTTGACCGCGCCGCGGGTCGGGCGCAGTCTTCCAGCGGGACCGTCACGGGGCCCCAGGGTGCGGGAACGCGCACTCTTGCCTCCGGGGAGGCGACCATGTCCGATCTGAGGCCGATGTCGAGCAACCAGACCCCCGAGGAACTCCTCGAGTCCGAGATCCGCGATCTCGAGCAGCGGACGCTGCGCTCAGGCTGGCTCTGGGCTGCGGCGGCGCTGAGCCTCGTGATCATCGCGGGGACGGCGTTCGTGGTGACCTGGTGGGACAACCGGGGGTCGTCCGCGCGCTCCGTGCCCTTCGCGCCCGAAGCGCTGACACTGCAGGAGCCCAAGGGGAGCGTGCGGAGCGCCGGGCTGTTCCGGTGGGACAAGATCGACGGCGCCGCGACCTACATCGTCCTCGTCAAGGCGGTCGACCGTGACGAGGTGGAACTGCTGCGTCCCGTCAAGGAGACGTTCCTCGAGCCGTCCGAGACCGAGGCCGCGAACCTCCTGCCCGGTGCCTACAGCTGGTCGGTCGAGGCGCGCTCCGGCCGCGGAGCGCTCATCGGCTACGGCGACGGGAGCTTCGAGATCGGCCGCTGACGTCCCGTCCCCTCACCGGGACGACGGCCGCGGGCGAGCGCGGTACTTGCGGTACAGCCGGACGTGCTTGTTGTCGTCGAGGGACGCTTCGCGCCCGTCGATCCAGGACGCGAGCACGTGCGTGCGGATCTCGAGCGGGTCGCCGTCGGTGAGGATCAGGCTCGCGGACTTCCCGACGTCGATCGAGCCGAGGTCGCTCCCGACGCCGAGGATCTCGGCGGGGGAGAGCGTGATCGCGCGAAATGCCGCGTCCTTGGGAAGCCCGAACGCCGCGGCCATGGCGGCGTGGTACGGCAGGTTCCGCGTGTTCGCCGAGTCAAAGCTGCCGCCCCCGGAGGAGATGGCGAACCGCACGCCGGCATCGTGAAGCTTGCTCGCGATCGCGTACGCGGAATCGTACGGGTCGTCCTCGCGGGCGGGGACGGCGAGCACTCCGTCGACGATCACCGGCACCTTCTTCTCGGCGAGGAGCGAGGCCGCGCGCCCGATGTCCCCGGCGCCGAGGAGAACCAGCCGCACTCCCTCCGACTCGGCCCAGGCGACCGCGCTCCGGATCTGGCGGATCTCGCTCGCCTGCACGATCACGGGGACGCGGCCGTCGAGGACGGGGAGCATCGCCTCGTACGCGGGGTCGGCGGAGAACGGCCGCCCGCGCGGCGGGCTCGCGGCCTTGGCCTTCGCGTACGACCGCGCGTCGTCGAACGCCTGCCGGATCTTCTTGATGGACTCGTCGCGCTCCTTCTTCTGGTCCTCCTCGGACGGAGCGGTGCCCTCGCCCGGACCGCCCCGGCGGATCCTGAACGAAGGCCACTGGACGTGGAGCGCCACGGGCCGGGCAGCGACGAGGTCCTCCCAAGTCCAGCCATCCAGACGGATCAGCGCCGAGGTTCCGCTGATCAGCCCTCCCTCGGGAGCGGAGAGCACGTGGGTGATGCCGTTGGCGCGCGTGACGGGAATCAGCTCCGTGTCCGGATTGACGGCGATCGCCGTGTCGACCTGCGGATTGATCGCGCCGGTCTCGGCGATGTCGACGCCGCCGGCGACCGAGCCGATCTCGATCAGACCGACGGCGGTGTTCGCGTCGATCATCCCCGGCCAGAGATGCTTTCCGCGGCCGTCGACCACCGTGGCGCCGGGGAGCGGTGGGAGCGCGGCGCCCACCGCGACGATCCGGCCCGAGCGGAACGAGACCGTCCCGTCCTCGATCGCTCCCGCCGAGACGGTGTGGACGGTGGCGTGGACGATCGAGACCGCGGGCCCGCTCGCCGCGAGCCGGGCCGCGTAGACCGCCGGGACGTCCGCGGGGCGGGGCAGGGCCGGGCGCTCCGGGGCCGCGGCGGGAGGCGCGGTCGGCGCGTGACCGAGGATCGAGGCGACCGCATCCGCGCGTTGCTTTTCCTTCGCCTCGCGGTCGTGCAGGTCGGCGGCACGGTCGAATTCCTTGATGCCGTCGACCCAGGTTTGCTCCGCGAGCGAATAGACCGAGAGCGGGTGTCCGGACCAGATCACGAAGTCGGCATCCTTCCCCGGCTCCAGCGAGCCCACGCGAGAGTCGATCTTGAGCTGGCGGGCGGGGTTGCCGGTGACGAAATCGAGCGCCGCGATCTCCGGGACGTCGCCGTACTTGACCGCCTTCGCCGCCTCCAGGTTCAGCCGCCGGGCCAGCTCGTTGGAGTCGGAGTTGAAGCTGACGACGACGCCGCGGTCGCGCATCAGGGCGCCGTTGTAGGGGATCGCGTCGTACGCCTCGAGCTTGTACGCCCACCAGTCGCTGAAGGTCGAGCCCCCGGCGCCGTGCGCCGCGATCTCGTCCGCGACCTTGTATCCCTCGAGCACGTGCTGGAACGTGGCGACCGAGACGCCGAACGATTCCGCCGTGCGGATCAAGGCGAGGATCTCGTCGGCCCGGTAGCAATGGCTGTGGATCAGGCGCTTCCCGTCCAGGATCTCGGCGATCGCCTCGAGCTGAAGGTCGCGGCGCGGGGGCTCGCGCCGCTCCTTCTCCTTGTCGGAGAGTCCGTCGTAGGCCACCCACGCGTCCCGGTAGTGCCGCGCCGCGACGAACCGCTCGCGGATCGACGCCATCACGCCCATTCGCGTCGCCGGGTAGCGCTGCGGCCGTCCCGGATCGCGGCCGTTTGACTGCTTGGGGTTTTCTCCGAGGGCGAACTTGATCCCGGGCGGCGCCCCGGGGAGCATCATCCGCTCCCGCGAGCTGCGGTAGTGGAGTTTGACGACGGCGTTTTGTCCTCCGATCGAGTTCGCCGAGCCGTGGAGAAGATTCGCCGAGGTCAGCCCGCCGGCGAGCTCGCGGTAGATCGCCACGTCCCGGGTATCGATGACGTCGTCGATCCGGACCTCGGCGGTGACGTTGTTCGAGCCCTCGTTGACGCCGCCGCGGATGGCGGTGTGCGAGTGGCAGTCGATCAACCCGGGTGTGACGTGCTTGCCTGCCGCGTCGACCACCTTCGCCCCGGCAGGTGCCGCGATCCCCGGACCGACGCGCACGACCTTCCCGTCCTTGACGAGAAGGTCCGCGTGCTCGAGGATCCCGGCCGGCCCCTGAGTCCAGATCGTGGCATCGCGGACGAGGACGACCTCCGCGCGTGCGGCGCCGGCCGCCCCGGCGCACACGAGCGCCGCCACGGCGGAGAGGAGGCGCTCCGCCCGTCTCATGGGGCCGATCCGTCGGGACCATGCGTGCGCGTCCCCGAGATCGGCGCGCTGCGCGCGCCCATCTCGAACGTGCCCTCGAAACTGTCGCCGGTGACGATCACGGTGACCTCCGTCGCGGGGCGCCCCTCGGACGCGGGGAAGGTCACGGTCAGCGCGTTCCCGGCGAGGGTCACCGCGTCGAAGGTCACGGTGCCCGAGCGAGTCTCCGCCGTCCCGGTGTAATGGCCCGCTTCGCCGCGGATCGTCCAGGTGCGCTGCACCGTCTGGCCCGGCAGCTGCATCGCGACCGACCAGGTGCCGCGAGGATCGACGACCGCGTTGGGATCTCCCTTGGGCTTCGGCTTCTCCTCGACCGGGTAGTCCAGTCCGTCGACGAAGACACGGCGGATCCGTGTCTCCTTGGCGAAGATCGGCCCGTCGGCGATCAGCAGGTTCGCGATCTTCCCGCGCTCGAGCGTTCCCATGGAACGTCCAACGCCGAGCAGCTTGGCCGGAACGGTCGTCAGCGCCGCGAGCACCTCGTCCTCGGAGAGGCCGGCCTCGACCATCTTCCGCAGGTTGACCGAGAAGTCCGGGGGATTCTTGAGGCCGTGCGCGGACAGCGCGAACGGGATCCCGGCCTTCTTCAGCGAGACCGGGAGCGTCGACGCGTCGAGGTAGCGCCGCATCACGCGCAATGGGACCTCGAGCGCCTCGTCGGGGTCGTCGACCTTCGGCTTGTCGGGGACCGCCGCCGGCAGGATCAGCGTGCGGCCGGATTTCGCGAGCGGCTCCAGCACGTCCGCCTCCTCGCCGCTCGCGATCACGACGAGGTCGATTCCGAACTCCCGCGCGATCCGGTCGGCGAGCAGCGCGTCGTCCGCGGCGCGAGACTCGAGGAACAGCGGCTGGCGTCCCGCGAGCACCTCCTGGAGGGAGGCGAGCGCCGGCGAGTCCGCGGGCCGTGCCATCCCTTCGGGGTGCTTGGCGTAACGCGCCGTCCAGGTCCCGTACCTCTGGGCGTCGAGGAACACCTGCCGCAGCGCCGCGGCCGCTCCCATCACGCTCGTCGGGTACCCCTCTCCCCACGGGACGGTCTCGAACGCCGCGTGCTGCGCGACGTCGTCACGGACGATGACGTCGGCCACCGGCGTGTCGTCCTCGAGAAGCGCCAGGGCGCTCGAGCCCCGCAATACTCCCTTCGCCGGGACGGCCAGGACCGCGACGATGCCGAGCTTTCTCATCGACGCCGCATCGCGCTTCCGGTCGCCGGAGAACGCGGTGAGGGTGTCGGCCGCTCGGCGCTCGGGGTGGACGAGCGCCACGGCATAAACCGGTCCGGCATCGGGCTCCCGCGGCGTGGCGCGCCGCCTCTCGCCCGGGGAGGAGGCCGGCGCGCCGGCGGAGCCCGTGTCGGCCTCCGGTGACCAGCCGCCGGCGTCGATGAAGCCCGGATAGACGAACGATCCCTTGGCGTCGATGGCGACCGCATCGGCGGGGACCGCCACCTTCGCGCCGACGGCCTCGACGAGCCCGTCGCGCAGGACGACCGTCGCCCCCTCGATGCGCTGGCCGGGCGCGGTGATCACGGTGCCGCCGGTGATCGCGTAGATGCGCGGCCGGGCGGCCGGTGCCACGACCCACGCCGCGGCCACGGCCATCGCCGCGGCGAGGAGGCGTGTGCGATGCGAGCGGGCGGCGGGCGTCATGAGGACCGGCGGGGAGTCTAATCGAAACCCGGATAATCTTGGAGCCGTCATGGAGAACCTGGCGCGCCGCGTCGACACCACCGCCTGGTCGTGCATCGTGCTCGCCGTCGTTTGCTTTCTGCTGACCGGCCTCGAGATTGCGATCCCGCCGCTTCTCGCGAGGATCACCGAATCGATCGGGGCGGGCGATGATCCATCGCTCGCGGCCACCCGGCGCGCATTCGTCGAGGGCGCGGCCGGAAGCGCCCTGGTCAACGCGGCGCTCGGCGCCGGCTTGCTTTGCGTCGGGATCGGGATCGCGCGGCGCTCCTCGTGGGCCCATCGGGCGGGCACGATCGCGGCGTGGACCTCGATCGCGGCGCTGCTCGCCGTTATCCGCCCGAGTGTTTCGCCGCTTCTCGCGATGTACGGCGAGGCGCGCGGCGCACGGATCGCCATCCTGGCCTGCTCGGGCGTCCTCTTCGCGGCGCAGGCCGCGCTCGTGATCGCGTTCCTGCGCTTCTGGAGGAGACCGGCCGTGGCCGCGCTGTTCGACGCCTCTCAGCGGGGACGGTAGGCGGCTCCGATCCTCGCAACGAGGGCCTCCCGCAGCGCCCCCGCCAGGTCCGCCGGACCGGCGACGGCGCCCGTGCGGATCGTCGTGTCGGGACGATTGAAGACGTTTTGCCCCCCGTCGAGCCGCAGGTAGGCGCGGCCGGCCGCTTCGAGCAGCCCGACGCCGCCGCAGACGTCCCACTCCGATTTCGGCCGGACCGAAAACGTCAACGCGTCGACGCCGGAGGCGACGCGCAGCAGCTTGTAGGCGACGCTCCCGACCGGGCGTAGCGACGCGACGAGCGCCCCCAGATCGGAGAGCGCGCCCTCCTCGGTTTCCGTCCGGCTCACGATCGCCTCCGCCTGCGCGAGCGATGATGGGCCAGGACGTGCGGCGAGCTTCTCGAAGACCGGCACGCCCCCCTCGACCCAGGTTCCTCGCTCGCCCGTCGCGGGGTTGCCGACGGCGGCGGCGACTGGTCGGCCGGAGCGCACCAGGCCGATCGACACGGCGATCTCCGCGCGCCCGGCGACCAGTTCCTTCGTGCCGTCGATCGGGTCGACGATCCAGGTGAGGTCCCGGCCGAGCCGGGCGCGGTCGTCGGCGGTCTCCTCGGACAGCCAGCCGGAGCCCGGCAGGAGCAGCCGAAGCTCGCGGTGCAGGAACGCATCGACCTCCCGGTCGACCTGGGTGACCGGCGAGTGGTCGTCCTTGGCGCGCACCTCCAGCGGAGCGGCGAGCAACCCGCGGGCCAGCGCCCCCGCACCGTCGAGGATCTCGACGAGCGCTTCGCGGCGGAGCGGGACCGTCACGCTCCCGCCCGGCGCAAGACGAGGATCGACTGATCGTCGTGAGGCTTCTCGCCGCCGATGAAGCGGGCGGCGTCCTCGAGGACGCCGCGCGCGAGCTGCTCGGCGCGCAGGCTCGCCCGCTCCAGGACGGCGGACCGGAGCCGGTCGAGCCCGAACTCGCCGTCGGCCGCGTCGGTCGCCTCGGTGATGCCGTCGGAATAGAGAACGAGCAGGTCACCGGGGTCGAGCGCGACCTCGCCCTGGGCGTAGAGGGTCCCGGGGAGCATCCCGAGGGGGAGGGCGGAGGCGGACAGGGTCTCGACCGATCCCCGGCGGACGAGCAACGCGGGGTTGTGCCCGGCGTTCAAGAACCGCACCGACGATCCCCCCGGCTCGATCTCACAGTAGAAGAGGGTCGCGTACCGGTTGTCGAGCCCCGCGCGCTCGAGGGTCGCGTTGAGCGCCCCGCCGAGCACTTGGAGATCGTTCGACCGGGGCGCCAGTGCGCGAAGCGTCGCCTGCAGCTTGGCGCAGAGCAAGGCGGCGCCCATGCCTTTTCCGGAGACGTCCCCGAGGGCGACGCCGAGGCGGCCTCCGGAGCCCTCGAGGAAATCGATCAGGTCGCCGCCCACGTCGTTGGCCGGCGTCGTGGCGCTCCAGATGTCCCACCCGTCGACGCGCGGCTGCTCCTTCGGCAGCAACGACAGCTGCACGTTCCGCGCGACCTCGATCTCGTCCCGGGCGAGCAGCTTGTCCTTCAGCTCGAGCATGAGGACGATCAGGACGGAGAGGAAGGACAGCGCCGCGACATCCACGCTGACCCTCCCGCTGCGCGTCGTGATCTCGAAGTGGCCGAACGGAAGCAGCAGCACGGCGGCGACGAGCAGGAGGCGGCGGTTCGGCGACAGCCGCAGCAGGAGGTTCCGGGCGAGCCACCACACGATCCAGAAGAAGCGTCTGAACGGCCGCATCGCGGCGAGGTGCTCGCGCTCGGAATCGCTGAGGTAGAAGCGGTAGATCTCGCGTAGGTCGCGGCGCAGGGAGCGGGCGTGCTCGCCTCGCCGGACGTCCTCGAGGACGATGTCCTTGAGCGAGACCTTGGTCCGCGACGGAGCGCCGTTCGCCATCGCGGCAGTCTAGCGGAGCCTCAGAAGAATCCGAGCTGGAGGCGCGCGGCTTCCGACATGCGGTCTTTCGTCCACATCGGCTCCCAGACGATCTCGACGCGGGCGCTGCGCACGCCGGGGACGGCCGCCGCCTTCTGCTCGACCTCCGGCGGGAGCATCTCCGCCGCGGGGCAGGCGGGAGCGGTGAGGGTCATGCGGATCGTCACGTCCTTCTCGGGCGTGATGTCGATGCTGTAGACGAGGCCCAGCTCCCAGATGTCGACCGGGATCTCCGGATCGTAGACGGTCTTGAGCGCCTCGATGATCGATGCCTCGAGGGCCGCGTTCTCGCTCACCGCCTCACTCCGTGGTCGCTCTCGCGGTTCCGTCGAGCGCGGCCTGGAGAGTGTGCCACGCCAGCGTCGCGCACTTGACGCGAACGGGGAACTCGCGAACGCCCGAGAAGACCGCAAGCTTGCCGAGGGGGCCCGCGGGAGGGCCGATGCCCGGGGGCGTGGTGAGCAGGCGGTGGAACCACTCGAACAGGCTCCGGCCCTCCTCCACCGTCTTCCCCTTCAGGCTCTCCGTCATCATCGACGCCGACGCGGTCGAGATCGCGCAGCCGTGCCCCTGGAAGGCGACGTCCTTGATCGTTCCGTTCTCGACGTCGACGTAGACCGTCAGCGTGTCGCCGCAGAGCGGGTTGCGCCCGTGGGCTTCGCCGGTCACGAGCTCGGGCCTCCGGAAGTTCCTCGGCCGTTTGCTGTGGTCGAGGATGACCTCCTGGTAGAGATCCCTCAGATCGCTCATCCCCGGAACACCGCGATGCTCTTCCGGACGGCCGCGACGAGGGCGGCAACGTCCTCCGGGGTGTTGTAGAACGCGACCGACGCGCGCACCGTGGCCACGAGCCCGAAGCGGCTCATCAGCGGCTGCACGCAGTGGTGCCCGGCGCGCACGGCGACCCCCTCGAGGTCGAGGACCGTTCCCACGTCGTGGGGATGCACGCCGTCGACCACGAGGGAGACCACGCCGACCCGCTCCTTCGGCCGCCCGATCAAGCGCACCTCCGGAATCGCGGACAGCCCCTCGATCATCGAGGCGACCAGGCGCGCCTCGTGCGCCGCGATCGCGTCGTAGCCGATCGAATCGACGTAGTCGATCGCCGCCGCGAGGCCCAGCGTCCCGGCGATGTTGGTGGTCCCGGCCTCGAACTTGAACGGGAGCGGAGCGTACGTCGTCTCGTCGAAGGTGACCGTCCGGATCATGTTCCCGCCCCCCTGGTAGGGGGGCATGGCGTCGAGGATCGCCTCGCGCGCCCACAGCACGCCGATCCCCGTCGGGCCGAACAGCTTGTGGCCGGAGAAGACGTAGAAGTCGCACCCGAGATCCTGCACGTCGACGCTCCGGTGCGAGATCGTCTGCGCGCCGTCGAGGAGCACGGGCACGCCGCGCGCCCGCGCCAAGCAGACGAGGGCCTTGACGGGATTGACGGTCCCGAGCGCGTTCGAGACGTGAATGACGGAGAGGATCCGCGTGCGTGCGGTGAACGCCGCCTCGGCCGCGGCGAGGTCGATCTCGCCGTCGTCGTCCACGGGGATGACGCGCAGGCGCGCCCCCGTCTCGCGGCAGATCATCTGCCACGGGACGATCCCCGAATGGTGCTCCATCGCCGAGATCAGCACCTCGTCCCCTTCGGTCAGCCGGGTGCGGCCCCAGCTCGAGGCGACCAGGTTGATCGCCTCCGTCGTGCCGCGCACGAAGACGATCTCGCGCGGGCTGCGCGCATTGAGGAAGCGGGCGACGCGCTCGCGGGCGCGGTCGTAGAGGTCGGTCGCCTCCTGGCTGAGGAGGTAGACGCCGCGGTGGATGTTCGAGTACTGCGACTCGTAGAAGCGGCTCTCGACGTCGATGACGGCCCGCGGCTTCTGCGTCGAGTTGGCGTTGTCGAGATAGACGAGCGGCTTTCCGCGGACGACTCTCCCGAAGATCGGGAAGTCCTCGCGGATGCGCGCGGCGTCGAGCGGGGCGGCGGCGGTGGCTCTCGACCGGCTCACGGTCTCACCGCGAGGTCGCGCTCGAGGCGGCCGTAGAGGGCGGAGGCGAGCGCCTCGCGCACCGCGGCCGCCGGGATCTTGGCGAGGATGTCGTCGGCGAAGGCGTGGATCAACAGGTCGCGCGCCGCCGCCTCGCCGATCCCCCGGGAGCGGAGGTAGAACAGGGCCGCCGCATCGAGGCGGCCGATCGTGGCCCCGTGGGTGCACTTGACGTCGTTCGCGTGGATCTCGAGCTGCGGGCGGGTGTGAACCGTGGCCCCCTCCGAGAGGATCAGGTTCTTGTTCGACTGCTTCGCATCGGTCTTCTGCGCCCCCTCCCGCACGACGATCCGGCCGTTGAAGACCGCCCGGGCCCGGCCCGCGAGCACCCCCTTGTAGACCTCCCAGCTCGGGCAGTGGGGCTTCGCATGGTCGAGCCACGTGTGATTGTCGACGTGCTGCGCGCCGTCCGCGAGGTAGAGGCCGTACAGGACGCACTCCGCGCCTTCGCCGTCGAGCCGGGCGCCGATGTCGTTACGCGCGAGCCTGGCTCCCAGCGAGACGTTGTGCGACCTGAGGCATCCCCCGCGCGCGACGTGACCCGCCAGTGCTCCGATGTGCCAGGTCTCCTCCGGCTCGGCCTGGACCTTGACGTGCTCGATCCGGGCGTGCGCTCCCAGGACGATCTCGGTCACCGCGTTGGTGAGCGCCGGTCCCGATCCCGAGCCGGCGAACGTCTCGACCACCACCGCGCTCGATCCCGGGGCGGCGAGGACGAGCGTCCGGGACGAGACCGCGGCCGGGGCGCCGGATCCGACCGTGAGGTGGAGGATGTGGATCGGCTCGCTCGAGACGACGTTCTCGCCCAGCCGCACGAGAGCGCCGTCCACGAAGGTCGCGGTGTTGAGCGCCGCGAAGGGGGCTTCGTCGATCGGCGCGATTCGGCCCAGGTGCGGCTCGATCTCGGACGGTGCCGTGCGAAGCGCCGTCGCGAGATCCGAAACGGACACCCCGGCCGCCAGCCCGTCGCGCGTGGACAGACCCGCGTCGAACCGGCCGTTCACCAGGACGAAGCGCACCGGAAGCGCCGAGGCGATCCCGGGGCCGGAAAGATCGGCCGCCGAAGCCTCCGCGGCACCCGCGAGCGCGAACGGGATACCGGCGAGCGGGCGAACGTTGGTCTGACGCCAGTCCTCGTCGCCCGGTCCCGGGAGCCCGAGCGTTTCGAAGCGCGCGCGCCCGCGGGAGCGCAGCGCCGCGAGCCAGGCCGGCTCGCCGGGGAGCGCGTGCGCGAGAAGCGCCGCGAACGGTCGCGCCTGGGCGGCCGGAGCGCCGGCACTCATCCCGCGACTCCCTCCTCGAGCCAGGCATAGCCCTTCTTCTCGAGCTCGAGGGCGAGCGACCGGTCGCCGGAGCGCACGATCCGCCCGTCCGCGAGCACGTGCACGCGGTCGGGGACGATGTAGTCGAGCAGGCGCTGGTAGTGCGTGACGACGACGATCGCCCTGTCGGGGGCCCGCATCGCGTTGACGCCGGCGGCGACGATCTTGAGAGCGTCGATGTCGAGGCCGGAGTCGGTCTCGTCGAGGATCGCGAGCTTCGGATCGAGCACCGCCATCTGGAAGATCTCGTTGCGCTTCTTCTCCCCCCCGGAGAATCCCTCGTTCACCGAGCGGTTCAGGAAGCTTTCGTCCATCTCGACGAGCTTCATCCGCTCGCGGACGTACGCGAGGAAGTCGATCGCGTCCATCTCGGGCTCGCCGCGATGCTTGCGGATCGCGTTGAGCGCGGCCTTGAGGAAATAGATGTTCGTGACCCCGGGAATCTCCACCGGGTACTGGAACGCGAGGAACAGGCCCTCCCGCGCGCGGTCCTCGGGCGGCATCCCGAGGAGGTCCTTGCCGTCGAGCGTCACCGTCCCGCCGGTGACCTCGTAGCTCTCGCGGCCGGCGAGCACCTGCGCCAGCGTGCTCTTCCCCGACCCGTTGGGTCCCATGATGGCGTGCACCTCGCCGGCGCGGACCGAGAGGTCGATCCCCTTCAGGATCTCGGTCCCGTGGACGGCGGCACGCAGGCTCTCGATCTTCAACATCCCTAGCCGACGCTCCCTTCCAGGCTGACGCCCAGCAGCTTCTGGGCCTCGACCGCGAATTCCATCGGAAGCTCGCGGAAGACCTCCTTGCAGAACCCGTTGACGATCATGTTGACCGCGTCCTCCTTGGAGAGGCCGCGGGACTGGAAATAGAAGATCTGGTCCTCGCCGATCTTCGAGGTCGACGCCTCGTGCTCGACGGTGGCCGTGGGGTTCGCGACGTCGATGTACGGGAACGTGTGCGCGCCGCAGGTGTCCCCCAGGAGCATCGAGTCGCACTGCGAGTAGTTGCGCGCGTTCGTGGCACCGGGGAGCACCTTCACCGCGCCGCGATAGGTGTTCTGGCCGAACCCCGCCGAGATCCCCTTCGAGACGATCGTCGAGCGCGTGTCCTTGCCGATGTGGATCATCTTCGTGCCGGTGTCGGCCTGCTGGCGGTTGTTCGTCAGGGCGACCGAGTAGAACTCCCCGACCGACTCGTCCCCCTGGAGGATGCAGCTCGGGTACTTCCACGTGATCGAGGAGCCGGTCTCGACCTGGGTCCAGGAGATCTTCGACCGGAAGCCGGCGCACTTGCCGCGCTTGGTGACGAAGTTGTAGATCCCGCCCTTGCCGTCCTTGTCGCCGGGGTACCAGTTCTGCACCGTCGAGTACTTGATCGACGCGCCCGCCAGCGCCACCAGCTCGACCACCGCGGCGTGCAGCTGGTTCTCGTCGCGCATCGGCGCGGTGCACCCTTCGAGATAGCTCACCTCGGACCCTTCGTCCGCGACGATGAGCGTCCTCTCGAACTGCCCGGTCTTCGCCGCGTTGATCCGGAAGTAGGTCGACAGCTCCATCGGACACCGCACGCCCTTCGGGACGTAGCAGAAGGAGCCGTCGGTGAAGACCGCGGAGTTGAGCGAGGCGAAGAAGTTGTCGGTGATCGGCACGACCGAGCCGAGCCAGCGCTCGACGAGGTCGGGGTGCTCGGCGACCGCCTCGGAGAACGAGCAGAACACGATCCCCATAGACCGCAGCTTCTCCTTGAACGTCGTCGCCACCGACACGCTGTCGAACACGGCGTCGACGGCGACGCCGGCGAGCGCGGCGCGCTCGCTCAAGGGGATACCGAGCTTCTCGTACGTCTTGAGCAGCTCGGGGTCGACCTCCTCGACCGACTTCGGACCGGTCTGCGATTTCGGGGCCGAGTAGTAGACGATCTGCTGATAGTCGATCGGCGGATGGTGGATGTTCGCCCAGGTCGGCTCTTTCATCGTGAGCCAGTGCCGGAACGCCTTGAGCCGCCACTCCAGCATGAAGGCGGGCTCCCGCTTCTTGCCGGAGATCAGCCGGATGATCTCCTCGCTCAGTCCCGGGGGCACCGAGTCAGCCTCGATGTCGGTGACGAATCCGTACCGGTACTCGCGCCGGGCGAGATCCTCGACGGACTGGGTCTCGGTCTTCACGGTCGGACTCCGATCTGCGTCAGCGGGACGAGACGGGCGCGCATCACCTCGGGCGGGGAGGCCATCGCGGACAGCGGAATCCGATCGAGCGCTTCCTTCACCGTCACGCTGATCCGTAGCCAGTTCGACCGGACCGGGCAGCAGGGCTCCTGCTCGCAGGCTCCCGGGGTGTGCGAGCACTCGGTGATTCCGATCGGCCCCTCCAGGGCCTCGATCACGTCCCCCAAGCTGATTGTGTCGGGCGTGACGGCGAGCGAATAACCACCCTTGACCCCGCGATGCGACGCGAGAAGCCCCCGCCGGGCGAGGGACTTCAGGATCTTGCTCGCCATCGGGAGGGGAATCCCCGAATGCTTCGCCGCGTCCTTGGCGGTGAGGGGCGTCCCTGCCGGGCGGACGGCCATCTGGGAGAGAAGAAGGATCCCGTAATCCGTCTGTCGTGTGATTCGGATCATGGCGAGCGTCTCCGAGTACAAACAGTACCATCAAGGTACGATTTCGTCCACGAGGGAAAATGGCGTTACCATTGATCTTTACCCCGGAGACCACGCCATGACGTCCGTTCGGCTCGCCGGTGTGTCGGGGCTCCTGCTGCTCGCTTCCGCCGGGGTGCTGGGGACCGCCGCGTCACGCAAGCCCGCCGAGCCCGGTGAGTCGTCCAAGCGTACGGCGACGACCCCCGAGGCGGGGTCGCCTCGCTGGCTGCGTGTCGACTACGGGGCCGTCGTGGATCGGCGGGAGCTGACGCACTCAGGGGAGCCGGTCGGCGTGCTCCTCGACCGCCTGGGCGGGCGCGGCATGCCGCCCGAGGGGGAGCGCGCCGACGACGCGCTCGCATTCCGGCTCCTGGATCCGTTGCTCGAGCCGTACGCGTTCACGCTCGAGGACGCGCTCGATTCGGTCGGTCCGCCGCACGATCCGCCGTACGTCGAGATCGGCGGATTGTGGGAGACGGGGGAGGCCCAGCCTGCGTGGGTCGAGCTGTGCCGCGCGCGCAAGTACCTCCTCGAAAGCGACGGCGAGGGGCACCTGCGCGCGATCCTTCCCGCCGCGGCGCTCGAGGCGCTTGCCTGGGACGACGCGCTCCCCGAACTCGATCCGGCGGCGGTGGCCGAAGGGGCCTGGAAAGAAGCATGGCCCGTCCTTCGCCACGCCCTCGCCGCCGAGCGGCGGCGTCTGCAGCGGGAGGGCGGCGGCAAGCCGCCGGAGCTCTCGGTGGAGGTCCATGCCTACCGGCACCTCGCCTCGCGGTCGGCGTTCGTTCTGGGAGCCTCCGCCTGGCGCACGGTCGTCACCGACACCGGGCCTCTCCCCGGGACTCCACCGCTCGATCTCGCGGCGCTTTCCGCGATCCTCGCGAAGGGGTTGACGATCGAGGGCGCGCGCCTCGAGCGCGGCGGGACGATCCGCTGGTTCACCAGCGATCCGGACAAGCCGCCGACGATCCTCGGCCGCGCCCCGGAGCTGTCCGATCTCGCCGTGGCCTACCGCGCCGTCGCGCGCGGCGGGCTCGGCGAGCCGTATATGAGCCTCGACAGAGCAGCGGTCCCGTACCGTGCCGACGTCAACTACGGCGGTCGCTTGCGCGACACCGCGATCGGAACGGTGAGCCTTCTCTCGGACGTCCGCTTCAAGACCTTCAGCGTCGGCATCGATCTCCTCGGTAAGGGGGACGCGCGCGAGGCGGTGCGGCGGACGCTGCCGGGTTTTCGGACCCACGTGGAGCGGTTCGCCTCCGATCCCGCCGCCGCCGGCGTCATGAGCCAGCAGACCCGATTCTGGTTCTATCCCGACGACATCGACCTCACGCTCTCGGAGGGGTTCGACGTGCTCGCCTTCCGGCGCGCCCGGATGACGGCTGCTTCGGAGCGCGTCAAGGATGCCGCGGTGGCGGTTTCGGACCCGGCGTGGACGCGTCAGACGATCGACTTCATCAACGGCGAGCACGACGGCCTCGCGAGCGTCTTCACGGAGGTCGGCGAGCTCGACACCGTCGCGCGCTTGCTCGCGGTATTCACCTGGCTCGATGCCGCGCGCGCGAGAGGGCTCCCGGTTCCCGACCTCGACGCCCTGCTCGCTGTTCCGCTCCCTCCCGTGCCCACGCCGCGAGAGTTCCCCGAGCTTCTCAGCTACGACGTGCTCCCGCCCGCAGCGGGGGCCGGGCCGGTCGACGTGTTCGATCGCACGGCCGTCGGCGACGCGCTCTCGCGCCTCGATCCGCGGCCGGGCCGCGCGCTCGAGCCGCTGCCGTCTCTCGACCGGGCGGAGGCGATGCTCGACAAGCGCGTGCCGGACCAGGCGGCGTTTGCGGCTGAGATCGACGCCCAGCGTGCTACGGCGGATCCGGCGACCCTCGACCGGATGGCCTACCGCGCGCTCCGTCTGGTGATGCACGCGCGGGTGCTCGCGACGCTCCCCGGATCCGGGCGCGCGACGGTCGAGGCGCGAAGGACGAAGGAGCCGGAGACACGCGTGTTCTCGGTCGGGATCGGTGGCATCGATCTCGGCATGCGACAGGCTCTGGCGCGGGCAAAGCGCTCCGGGGGACGGCTCGCCGTCGGAGGCGGCCGGTCGCACGGGGGCTCGCCGTCGGAGGCGGGCCCGGCGCGGCGGCCCGCGGAGGAGACCTCCCCCGGGGCCACGCCTCCGGCCGCCCTCGAGACCGCGGGTCTTCCGCCGACCGAGATGCCCGATCACGGCCTGGGTCCCGCGAAGGATCGGACGGTCGCGACGCTCCCCGGGGAGCACGGCACGGTGACCTTCGCGCGCCGGCCGGGATCGATCGTGATGCACGGCACCTGGACCCGGGCGGGGCTCGCCGCGATTCCATGGGACGAGGTGCGCACCTCCGACGAGTCACCCGACGTGCGCGTGCGCCGCCGGCTCGGTGATCCCGAAGGGCGGGCCCCTGTCTTCCAGCGCGTCGAGAACGGTCGGTTCATCAGCTACCGGTTCGAGCACTCGGGCTCGACGATGACGGCGGCGTCGCTTCCGGCCTCGGTTCCGCCCGGGGTCCTGCGGGAACCCGGCCCGGAGCCCGGTGGTGCGCCTGTCGATGCCGCGAGCCTCCCGCAGGGGCTCGCCGTCCTCGACGTCGAGCCCTCCGGCTCCGCCGCGCAATCACTCCCGACGACCTTCCGGGCTCGGATCCGGGCCGCCGGAGGCCGGGACGTCGCCGCGGAGGTCCCGCGCGCGCTCCTCCAGCGCATTGCGGCCGGGCGAGACGCCGATCCGGCACCCGATCGCCCGGTTCCCGGGTTCATGCCGGCGCGCCAGATCCTCTCGGGCGGGCGCGCGCTGATGGTGATGGAAAAGGGTTCGGACGCCGCACCTCCGTGGACGCGCGCTCTGCAGCCGGAATCCGGCGAGGAAGACGCCGCGCGCCTGGCTGGTGGGCTCGGCGCCTGGTGGGGAGGGGACCCCGCCTCCGCCGGTGCCTCGGCGGTCGTGGGGACCGACGGAGCGGGCTCCGCCGTCCGGTGGTCGAAGGCCGCCCCTCTCGACGGGACCATCGCGGTCGTGGCACCTCCCGAGGCGTTTCCGGCGCTGGCGGCACCCCTCGCCAAGCGCGTCCCCGCGGGAGGCGTTGCGCCTTCGAGCGCGCGCGCGGTGCTGGTCGTCAGCGCGGAATCGCCGGGGCTGCTCGGCCGCAGGCTCAGGGCGCTCTCGCAAGATCCCGCGATGAGCGGAAGGTTCCTCGCGGTCGTCTCCCTCGGAGGCACGATCCGCACGGATCTGCCCTGGTCGCTCCTTTCGGAGGGAAAGCTCTCCGCAGTCGGGATCTGCGAAGCGGGGCCGGCGGGCTGGGCGCGCGCCGTGGACGCGGCCTCCGCGTGGACGGCGAGCGCCGGGAGCGCCCAGGCGAAGGGGAAGCATCCCGAGGAAATCCCGGGCCCGTTCGTCTGGTTCTACTAGAGTCTTTGGGACAATCTGGTTTTTCGCGTCTCCTCGATAATCCCTATCTTCGCAGCGAGGCGGTATCCGGGGAGCCGAGCAAGAAGAAGGGATTATCGAGGAGACGCGAAAAACCAGATTGTCCCAAAGACTCTAGGGAGCCAGGCCGCGCGCGCGTAACTGCCGGTCGTGCAGGCCGGGCAGGGTGACCAGCGCCGTGATCGCGCCGACTACGGCCATCGCCATGTCCTCCTGCGTGTCCCACGGATCGCCCTGCGTCCCGAGGAACGCGTCGGACTTGGCGCCGTAGGCGACCGCCGTGCCCCACTCGAACAGCTCGTAGGAGGCGCTGATCGCCAGCGCCACGCAGAGGACCAGGAAGAACAGCCACTTGCCCCGTTTGAGCGGCGACGTCCGGAGGAGCACCTCGCGCGTAACAATCGCCGGGACGAACCCCTGTGCGAAGTGGCCGAGCCGATCGTAGTCGTTGCGGGCGGCTCCGAGCGCGTCGCGGATCCAGTTGAAGAGAGGAACCTCGGCGTAGGTGTAGCGGCCGCCCACCATGAGGATGCAAGCGTGGATCGTGACGAGCACGTAGGCGAGGGGCGTCAGCGGGAAGCGCTTGCGCGTCGCGATGAGGATCGCGGCGCCGATGACGGCGGGGAACGTCTCGAGGACCCAGGTCATCCGATCCTTGGGCGCCCACCCGGACCAGACGAACACCGCGGTCGCGGCGGCCAGAAGTGCCAGCGGCAGCGTCGACCGATCCGCGGCGCGCGTGCCGCTTCCCTCCAAGGAACCTCCGCGACGGATGGCGGGCGCCATGATAGCGTGCGCGGGACCCGAAGCGTTCGGCGAATCCGGGGGGGAGCCGGCCATGAGACGTCAGCGATGAGAATCGAGCGCGGCCGTGTCGTGACGATGCACTACACGCTGCGGGACGAGTCGGGATCGACGGTGGAGAGCAGCCGCGGGAAGGACCCGCTGACGTTCCTCCACGGGTACGGTCAAATCATCCCGGGGCTCGAGCGCGCGCTCGACGGCAACGAAGCCGGGCACGCGACCACCGTCACGGTCGCACCGCGCGATGCGTACGGCGAGCGCGACCCGCGCGCCGTGATCCGAGCCGAACGCGCGTCCTTCCCGAAGGGGATGACGATCGCGCCCGGAGTCGAGGTCGCCGCCGAGACCCCCGACGGAGAGCTTTCGTTCGTCATCGTCTCGATCGAGGGGGACGAAGTCGTGCTCGACGCCAACCATCCGATGGCCGGGAAGACGCTCACCTTCGACGTCGAGGTGCTCGGCGTGCGCGCCGCCACCGCGGAGGAGATCTCCCACGGGCACGTGCACGGCCCCGGCGGCCACGGCCACTGACGATGCGACGACTGCTCGGGGCGGCGGCGCTCTCCGCCGCGATCGCGGCCTGGAGCGGCCCCTGCCTTGCGGCGTACGAGGGGAGCGTCGATCTCTTCGGCGGCGTCAAGAGCCTCAACGCCGACTGGGAGCCGGCCGACACGCAGAATCAGTACGGAGTCGAGCTCGCGTTCGCGCCCGAGCGCTCGCGGGTCTGGTTCGCGCTCGACGTGCTCGCGTCGTCCGGGACCGCCGATTCGGTCGATCCGGCCAACGGGCCCACGCACGTGCACGGGTCGACGGTCGAGTACACGATCGGCGTGCGCAAGGTGTGGACGCGGCACATCGTCCGGCCCCAATTCGGCGCGGGCGGCGCGGTCGTCACGGCCCACCTCGAGAAGACGTCGAACATGGTCTCGCTCGACCGCAAGAACAACGGCGTGGGGCTTTGGGTCGAGGCGGGGTGTACCTTCCGCATCGTGGAGCACTTCCACCTGGGTATCGACGCGCGGTATTCGAAGGCGGATGTCGATCTCGGCCAGGACTTCGACACGCTGCACGTCAACGCGGGCGGGACCCAGCTCGGCATCGTGATCGGCTACGACTGGTAGCCCCCGGCCAGCTCCTTCAGGCGTCGCGCCGGAGCGGGTGCGTCAGGCAGTGCGGGCCGCCGCGGGCGCGCGAGAGCTCGTTGCTCTGGAACGAGATGCACACCCGCTCGTGCACATCGAGATCGACCTCGTCGCGGCCGAGGAGCAGGTCCTTCGCGTCGACGACGCGGAAGCCGTGCCGCGAGAGCGCCTCGACCGTTCCGAGGTTGCGGTCATACATCGTGATCACGCCGGGGGCCAGGGCGAGCGCGTTGGCGCCGTCCGTCCACTGCTCCCGCTGCTGGGCGATCGGATCGTCCCCGCCGCAAGGGATCACCTCGAATCCCACGCCGCGTCGCGCGAGGCAGCTGAGCAGATCCTTGCGCTCGGCCCATGTCCGTTTGCGGGCCCGCAGGTCGATCTCGTACACCGCGGCGCGCTCGGGGCCCGCGTGGACCACGACGGGCGGGTAGGCGAGCGCCAGATCGCGGTCGATCGGCGTGAACACGGTGTCGAGGTGCATGTAGGCCCGCCGGCGGGGGAGCTCCACGACGACCAGGAAGCGCGGACCCTCCTTGTGCGCCGCGAGCGCGCCGGCGAGATCCTCGACGCCGAGCCGGTTCGTCCGCTCGGACAGCCCGACCGCGACCACCTCGGGCGAGAGGACGAGCACGTCCCCCCCTTCGACGCACGCCGGCGTGGCACCGGCGGCGTGCGCGCGCTCGAAGCCGGTGTCGATCGGGTCGTGGATCGCGGGAGTGCCGGAGAGATCCGGATGGAACCGGAAGATCGCGCGCGCGAGGATCGTCTCACGCCGGCGCGCGAGGCTCGCCATCGAGGGGAAGACGACGGCCCCGCCGATCACGATCTGAGGGTCGCGCTGGAAGCACCAGTTCGGGAGCGGCGGGATCGAGAAGAGGTCGGTCATCGCCAGCGCGTGCGCCGAGGGCGTGCCGAGGCGCAAGCCTCCGACCAGCGCACCGGAGAGGTCCTCGGAGGGGAGCTCGGCGAGCTTCGCGTGGAGCGCCACGTCGCCGGGAGGGAGCATCGCGTCGAGCGTCCAGGACCGGGCCGCCGGGTCGCGGAGAACTTCCTCAAGCAGGTCCTGCGCGTCGACGACCTCGATCCCGAGGACCTGGAGGACCCGGCGGATCCGGCCGTGCTCCTCGCGCGCCCGCTCTCCGAACACGATGTCGTCGAAGAGCAGCTCCTCCATCATCGAGGGGACCATGGCGTCCACCTCGGGTCCCGGCTCGTGGACCAAGACCTCGCGGAGCCGCCCGACCTCGCTCGTGACGCTCGTCATGGGGGCCGCATCTTACGGCATCGGCGCAGCCTGAGGCGGCTCGTGGCCGGGGCAGACGAGGACCGGGAGGCGCGGATACTTGGCGTAGTCCGGGTCGGTTTCCGATCGCCGGCACAGCAGGAACATCGACCCGGTTTTCGAGACGATCCGCCGCGCCCAGACGCAGTCGGCGCACAGCCCCGCGGGAGGGCTCCCGCTCACTTCCACCGGAACAGCTTGAGCGCGACGGCGAACGCGGCCGCCCCCCAGCCGGCCACGACGAGCAGATCCTTCGCCACCGCGGACAGCGACGTGCCGTCGATCATCACGGCGCGAAGCGCGTCGTTCAACGCGGTCAGCGGCAGGAGGTGGATCGCGGGCTGCAGCGCGTCGGGGAATCGCGCCGGGGAGAAGAACACGCCCGAGAAGATCCACATCGGCAGCATGACGAAGTTCATCAGCCCGGACACCCCTTCGATCGTCCGGGGGCGCGCGGCGACGAGCAGGCCGATCCCGGTGAACGCGAGGCCGCCCAAGCCCGTCACGAGCGTCAGCGCGGCGATCGATCCTGCGATCGGAACGCCGAAGGCGACGTGGGCGAACCCGACGAGCACCACGACCTCGGGGATGAGGAACAGCAGGCGGCCGAGCATCTGCGCGAGGAGGAAGTCCCGGCGACGCATCGGCGTCGCGATCAGCCGCTTCAGCAGGCCTCGCGAGCGGGCGGTGACGATCGAGAACCCGATGCCCCACATGCCCGTTCCCATCAGGTTCATCCCGAGAAGGCCCGGAACGAGGAAGTCGATGTAGCGCGACCCCTTCTCGGTCATCTCCCGGACCGCGGCCCCGCGCGGGTCCTTCCGGCCCGCCGCCTCCTGGAGCGCGGCGTCGGCGGCGAGTCGCGCGACGCGGCTGTCGTCTCGGGACGGATCGAACCAGTACGTGTACGAGTCCCCCGGAATGACGACGAGGGCGACCTTGCCGGTGCGAAGCGCCTCGCGCGCCTCGCCTTCGGAGAGGATCCGCGGCGCCAGGCCGGGGTCGTTGCCGAGCGCCGCCGCGGCCGCCTGCGCTCCCGCCCCGTCCTGCACGGCGACGGCGAGCGCTTGCGGCGTCCGCGCGCGGAAGGCGATGCCGAGGGCGAGCGAGAGGAGCACGGGAAAGACCAGCACCCAGAAGAGCGCCTCCGGCTCCCGGATGAACTCGAGGAACTTGACGCGCGTGAGCTCGACGAGCGGGTGGGCGCGCATCACGATTCTCTCAGGTGGCGACCGGTCATCGCGACGAAGACGTCCTCGAGCGTCGCGTGATGGGTCGTCAGGCGCTTGAGGCCGATCGACGCCGCGGCCAGCTCGTCGAGCAGCGCGGGGACCGCGACGTGCACCTCACCGACGGTCAGCGAGACGATCCCTCCGTCGATGCGCGCGTGCCGGACGCCGGTGAGCCCCTGGAGCCGCGCGAGGTCCGGCGCCGGATCGGTCTCGATCTCGAGGACGTGCTCCGCGCCGAGTCCGGCGATCAGCCCCGCCGGCGTGTCGAGGGCGATCACCTTTCCGCGATCGACGATCGCCACCCGCTCGCACAGACGCTCGGCCTCCTCCATGTAGTGCGTCGTCAGGAGGACCGTCCCCCCGCGGGACCGCACCTCCGCGATCACGTCCCAGACCTGCCGGCGCGCTTGGGGGTCGAGACCGGTCGTGGGCTCGTCGAGGAAGAGGATCTCCGGATCGCCGACCAGCGCGGCCGCGAGCGACAGGCGCTGCTTCTGGCCCCCCGAGAGCTTCCTGACCCAGGCCTTCTCCTTCTCCTCGAGGCGCACGATGCGCATCACGTCCCTCGGCTCGAGGCCCCGCCGGTAGAAGCTGCGGAACAGGGTGATGGTCTCGAGGACCGTGAGCTTCTCGGCGAGCTGGGTTTCCTGGAGCTGAATGCCGATTCGCTCGCGCAGCGACGCCGCACCGTTGGTCCAGGACTCTCCCAGGATGACCACGCCTCCGGAATCGGGCTCGGAGATCCCTTCGAGGATCTCGACCGTGGTCGTCTTGCCGGCGCCGTTCGGTCCGAGAAGCCCGAAGCACTCGCCCGTGCGTACGGACAGATCGAGGCCGTCGACGGCGACGACATCGCCGTAACGCTTTGTCAGCCCCCGGCACTCGATGGCGATCGTGGACATGGAGCCGCGTATGATAGCTCTCGTGCTCCGAGCCGCCGTCCGGACCGCCGCACTCGGCGTGGCCTTCGCGGCGACCGCGCGTGCCGCGGGACCCGTGCTCGTGCCGGGAGAGGCACCGCCGGGCGTCGAAGCGCTCGGGGCGATCGATGGGGCCGGCGCCATCGGCGTCTCCGCGGACGGCGGCGTCGCCGCGGCGACCTTCCGCTCGACGAAAGACCCGAAGCGCTCGGTGGTGCGCGTGGGCCGGGCGGGATCGCCGCCGCGCGAGTTCGACTTGCAGGGAGAGGCCGCCGCGCTTGCCGTCGAGCCGAGCGGTGCGGCGGCGTGCGCCATCGTGCGCGAGATCGGCAAGAAGGGGGAGGTTCGCGACTCCCGTCTCGTCCGGATCGACTTGCAGACGCTCCGCCCGCTCGCCGAAGCGCCTCTTCCGTTGACCGCCGCGGGCGTGGCGCTGCGCAACGGGGACGACGCGCTCTACGTCGCCTCGCGCGACGAGATTCGCACGTTCCTTCTTCCGGACCTCCGGAGCGGCCCGCTCTACCGCGTCGCGGGGGACAACGTCGGGGTCGCGGCGGTCGCGGGGTCGTCGGAGGTGCTGGTCGCGCAGCCGGCGCGCTTGGTCCTCGTGGATCTCGACGCGAAGCAGGCGCGCGAAGGGCTGCCCGTCCTCGCCGGGATGGATCTTCCGTCCACGCCCAGGGCGATCGTGTCCTCGCCCGTGGAGGCGGACGCCTTGCTGCTCGACGCCGGCGGTCTGACGCATCGGATCCGGATCGATCCGCTCCGGATCACCGCCGGCGAGGCCGCGGTCGCGATCGCCTGGCCGGGTGCGCGCGAAGCGCGCAAGACGCCACGACCTGAGGCGATCGCACCCGTCGCCGTCGCCGCCGCGAGCGCGAGCACTTCGGCCTCCTCGGATCGGGGGACGCGGGCGCCGCCGGCCGCGGAAGCGTCCCCGGAAACGGTCGCGCCTCCGGCGGCTCCGGCCGCCGCGGCGATCCCCCAACCGACGCCCGCCCCGACGCCGGCCGCCGCTCCCGCACCGACTCCTCTTCCGGAACCGGTGCCGGCACCGGCACTGCCTCCCGCCCCGACGCCGGTTCCCACGCCCATCCCGTCTCCATCTCCCGTCGCCGAAGAACCGCGCCGTTCCGAGCAGGCAGCGCCGCCGAGTCAACTTCCTGCCGGCTCGGTCGTAGGACATGTCGGTGGACCGGGGGTGCGTTTCGTCGTGTCGATCGTGGCGTTCGGACCGGACAACATCCTCAAGGAGGGCGCGCGGGCGAATCCGGGCCCGGACGGCTCGTGGCGACTGACGGGTTTGGCGCCCGGCAGCTATCGAATCGTCGCCGACGGGGCGGCTGGGCGCGTGCTACTCTGCCAACCCCCGTACGTCACCGTGAGGGTGGGAGCCGGGGCCGGCTCCGAGGCACAGGAGCTGAGCGTTGTCCGTGAGGCGCCCTAGCGCGCCGGGGGAACGCATCAAGATCGCGATCAACGACGGCCCTCTCGCGGGACCGCCGAGTCGTCTAGCAGTCGGTTCGAAACCAAGGAGAACGATGATGCGCAGCAACCGAATCCTGCTCGCGGCCGCGATCGCGGCCTGGGCGGCGGCGCCGGTCCTCGCCGCGGACGCCGCTCCCGCGAAGAGCGTCGCGGAGACCGTGAAAGCCGCCATGGACACGAAGGCCGATCCCTGCCAGGACTTCTACCAGTACGCCTGCGGCGGCTGGTTCGCGACGACGAAGCTCCCCGCCGACCAGTCGCGCTGGGGGCGCGGATTCAGCGAGATCGCCGAGAGGAACCGCCAGGTCAACCGCGAGATCGTCGAGGCCGCCGCGAAGGATCCCGGCTCCGACCCGAGCCGCCAGAAGCTCGGGATCTTCTACGGCTCCTGCATGGACGAGGACGCGATCGAGAAGGCGGGGACCAAGCCGATCGCCTCGTGGATGTCGGATGCCGGAGAGGTCAAGGACGCGAAGACGTTCATGACCATGCTCGGCCGGCTCCACGCCGTGACCGCCCCGGGGCTGTTCGGCTTCGGCGTCGAGGCCGACTTCAAGAACCCGGGCATCAACATCGCCCAGATGTTCCAGGGCGGGCTCGGGCTCCCGGACCGCGACTACTACCTCAAGGACGACGACCAGTCGAAGACGCTGCGCACCGCCTACGCAGGGCACATCTCGAAGATGTTCCAGCTCTACGGCGAGAAGCCCGAGGCGGCGGACGCGATGGCGACGTCGATCATCGGCTTCGAGACGGAGCTCGCCAAGGTCTCCCGGCCGCGCGCGGAGCTGCGGGATCCGAACAAGACGTACAACAAGCTCGACATCGGCGGCCTGAAGACGCTCACCCCGAAGCTCGACTGGGACGCGTACTTCAAGGCGACGGGCCACTCCGACATCACGCAGATCAACGTCGCGGTCCCCGAGTTCTTCCAGGGCGCCGAGAAGCTCGTGAACGCCTCCGATCCCGCGACCCTTCAGACTTACCTGAAGTGGAACATTCTCCGCGACGCCGCCCCGGCGCTCCCGAAGGCGTTCGACCAGCAGAACTTCGAGTTCTACGGGAAGACGCTGCAGGGCCAGAAGGAGCAGCAGGCGCGGTGGAAGCGCTGCATCCAGGCCACGGACGGCGCGCTCGGCGAGATCCTCGGGCAGGAGTACATCAAGAAGCAGTTCCCCGGTACGAGCAAGGCCGTCGCCCGCGACATGATCGAAGGAGTCGAGGTCGCGTTCGCGAACAATCTCGCCGGCCTCGACTGGATGGACGACGCCACGCGCATGCGCGCGCTCGGCAAGAAGGGGACGCTCGTCAACAAGATCGGGTACCCGGACAAGTGGAAGGACTACTCGAAGCTGAAGCTCAAGAAGGGTGACTACGCCGGCAACGTCCTCGCCGCCTCCAAGTTCGAGTACGACTTCGAGGCCAACAAGATCGGCAAGCCGGTCGACCGGATGGAGTGGGGGATGACGCCGCCCACCGTCAACGCCTACTACAACCCGCTCAACAACGAGATGGTCTTCCCCGCCGGCATCCTCCAGCCCCCGTTCTTCTCGAAGGACTTCCCCACGGTGATGAACTACGGCGGCATGGGGATGGTGATGGGCCACGAGCTCACGCACGGGTTCGACGACGAGGGCCGGAAGTTCGACGAGAAGGGGCAGCTGACCGAGTGGTGGGCGCCGTCCGTCGCGGACAAGTTCGAGACGCGCGCCTCCTGCATCGAGAAGCAGTACGGCGACTACGAGGTCCAGCCCGGCATGAAGCTCAACGGCAAGCTCACCCTCGGCGAGAACATCGCCGACAACGGCGGGATCAAGCAGGCCTACGTCGCCTACAAGGCGTACGAGGCCGCCCATCCCGAGGCCGCGCAACCCGCGGTCGACGGCCTGACGAACGACCAGCTCTTCTTCGTGGCGTTCGCGCAGACGTGGTGCTCGCTGGCGACGCCCGAGATCGAGCGCGTTCTCGTGAAAGTCGACCCGCACTCGCCGCCGCGGTTCCGCGTCAACGGGCCGCTGTCGAACTACCCGAAGTTCGGCGACGCGTTCCAGTGCAAGGAGGGTGCGCCGATGCGTCCCGCCAACGCCTGCGAGGTCTGGTAGGGGTTCTCGTTCTTCTCGGATGATCGGGGCCGGCCGCCCAGGTGGCCGGCCCCGCTTGCCCGCCTCGAGCCGACGATGCCTCTGACGATCGCCCCGGGCATCGAGATCCCCGACGAAGAGCTGTCGATCGTCGCCTCCCGCAGCGGAGGGCCCGGCGGCCAGCACGTCAACAAGACGAGCAGCCGGATCGCAATCCGATTTGACGTCGCGCATTCGCCGAGCCTCCCGGCGGACGCCCGGGCGCGCATCCTCGAGCGCCTCAGGACCCGGATTGCCGCCGACGGGTCGGTCCGCGTCGTCGCCCAGGACGCGCGGAGCCAGCACGCCAACCGGCGAACGGCGATGGCGCGCCTCGAGGCACTCCTCGCCGGTGCGCTCGTGCGGGCCGAGCCCCGCCTGCCGACCCGGGTCTCGCGCGCCGCGAAGGCGCGCCGCGTCGATGCGAAGAAGCGCCGCTCGGGGATCAAGCGCACCCGCGCGGCCTCGCGCGAGCGCAGCGAGGAGTAATAACTGATATGGAGTGACCGCCTGTCAAGCGCGGGCTCGCGAGACCGGTTTTCTTCCGGGAGTCGGGAATCACAAACGGCGGACGTCAGAGCGCGCTTC
>Ga0306920_100000035_pt1 | contig 190922 bp, 152 predicted proteins | sample flu12Cox44000170_FD_204666 | JGI IMG/M metagenome (GOLD analysis project Ga0306920, IMG submission 204666) | Lab enrichment of tropical soil microbial communities from Luquillo Experimental Forest, Puerto Rico - flux4day.12C.oxic.44.000.170 (v2)... | ecosystem: Environmental > Terrestrial >...
TCGGGGTAAGAAGGCCATTTCGCTGGAGCGGCAGGTGCGGATTGCGGCGGGATCGCTCGTGCTGCTGGGCGTCCTGCTCGGCTGGCTAGTGCATCCGGCTTTCGTCGGCCTGTCGGCCTTCGTTGGGGCCGGGCTGGTCTTCGCTGGAATCACCGACACTTGCGGCATGGGGATGTTGCTCGCCCGGATGCCTTGGAATCAAGTCAAGGACGCAGCCAGCCCATGCTGTGCTAAGAAGGGGGTCTGTCCATGAAACTGCTCATCGTCGGCGGCGTGGCAGGAGGCGCTTCCGCAGCCGCCCGTGCCCGCCGCTTATCGGAAGACGCCGAAATCATCCTGTTCGAGCGGGGGCCGGACGTGTCGTTCGCCAACTGCGGCCTGCCCTACTACCTCGGTGGCGAGATCAGCGACCGGGACAAGCTGCTGGTCGCCACCCCGGAGCGCCTGCGAACCCGCTTCAAGCTGGACGTGCGGGTACGGACCTCCGTGGAAGCCATCGACCGCTCGGTGAAAAAGGTCCGGGTCCGTGATCTCGCCTCCGGGCGGGAGTACGAGGAATCTTACGACAAGCTGATCCTGGCCCCCGGTGCGGCCCCGATTCGCCCGCCGCTGCCCGGCATCGACTTGCCCGGCGTGTTCACGCTGCGGAACCTGCAAGACATGGACCGGATCAAGGCGAAGCTGGACCGGGGCGTGCGGCAGGCGGTCGTCGTGGGCGCAGGCTTCATTGGCCTGGAACTGGTCGAGAACCTCGTGCGCCGTGGCATCACGACCACGGTAGTCGAGTTGCAGGACCAGGTGCTGCCGCCCTTCGACAAGGAGATGACCACGCCGATTGCCGAACACCTGGTCGCCAAGGGCGTGACCTTGCTGCTCGGCCAGTCCGCCGAGGCGTTCGAGCAAGGCCCCGATGGGATCGTGGTGCGCTTGAAGTCGGGCCAGCGCCTCCCGGCCCAACTGGTCGTCCTGGGCGTGGGCGTGCGCCCGGAAAACAGGCTGGCGGCCGACGCCGGGTTGGAGGTCGGTCCTCGTGGCGGCATCCGGGTCAACGAACAGCTCCAGACCAGCGACCCCGACATCTATGCGGTCGGGGACGCCATCGAGGTCAGGGACTTCGTGACCGGCGAGCCGACGCAGGTGCCCCTGGCCGGTCCCGCCAACCGCCAGGGCCGCATCGCCGCCGACCACATCTTCGGGCGTGACGCCCACTACCGGGGCACACAAGGCACGGCCATTGTGCGGGTGTTCGAGCGCACGGCGGCACTGACCGGGGCCTCGGAGAAGGTGCTGCGCCGGGCCAAACGGCCCTACCGCAAGGTCTACATCCACCCTACGCATCACGCCGGTTACTACCCCGGTGCCGAGGCGATGACGTTGAAACTCCTCTTCGACCCGGAGACGGGCAAGGTGCTGGGAGCGCAGGCGGTGGGCGGGGCGGGCGTGGACAAGCGGATCGACGTGCTGGCCGTGGCGATCCAGGCGGGGATGACCGTGTTCGACCTGGAGGAGATGGAGTTGGCGTACTCGCCGCAGTACGGCTCGGCCAAAGACCCGCTCAACATGGCGGGCTTCGTGGCGGGCGGGCTGCTGCGGGGCGATCACCCCCAAGAGGATGTCGATGTGGTCCTGGCCACTCCGGTTGGCAAGCGCCCCCTCCTGCTGGACGTGCGCACGCCCCCGGAGTTTGCCGCCGGGCATATCGCGGACGCCGTGAACATCCCGGTGGATGAGCTTCGCTCCCGGCAGGGCGAACTGCCCCACGACCGGGAGATCTCCGTCTACTGCCAGGTCGGGCAGCGGGGCTATCTGGCGACCCGCATCCTGCGGCAGGCTGGGTTCGCTGCGGTGAACGTCAGCGGCGGATACAAGACCTACCGACTGCTTCACCCGGAAGCGAATGGGCGATAGGGTCGAGCCGGACCCAGACGGGCCAGGTGGTAAGCCATGAGCTTCTTCTCACAGGTCATCGTCCCACGCCTTTGCGACTTCCTCTTGAACAAGTCCCTGTTGGCTCGCCATCAGCGAGAACTGCTCGACAGTGCTTGCGGCGACGTTTTGGAGAGTGGCTTCGGGACCGGCTTGAACCTACCGTACTACCCCGGAGGAAGTCCACAAGGTTACGGCGGTCGATCCGAACCCCGGAATGCACCTCGTCGATCCTGGTCATCGGTCCGCTTCTTCGATCTGGCACGGCAACAAACGCTTGCCTGGCTCGGACGATAACCGCCGACCTCCACGCCTTCAAGGTGGAAGCAGGGAATGCCCTGGTCATTCAGAAAGCGGAAGGTGAAATGCGGGTCTTCACTCCGGCCTGGACTCTACGACGGCAACCAGCGGCATACGCTGGGTTCCCCGGAGTCGATAAAGGTAGTCACCCTCGACAACCGCCCGAACCGACTTGACCTCGGGTGCAGCGAGGCCATAGGTCAGCACCGCCTGGAGGGTTCCCTCGAAGGCCGATTCGTTGTCGTTTCCTTTCGCCAACCTTATCTTCCCCCGAAGCAGGGCGTACCGACCCGTCTTGTCCGCCCCCGCTGGTTCCAGTCTCAAGGTCCCGGTGATCTGGGTGAACGCCTTGCGCTGATCCGCTGTCCGAATACCCGCCGGATACAGTTGCGCCAGCCAACCCTTGAGGGCTGCGGCCTCGACCGCCTTGACCTTCTCCAGCAGGGCCAGAGCCTTCCACTCCTCGGCCTTCATCGGCACGACTTCGACCACCGGAATTCGGCTGCGGAACGGGTCTTTTTCGTCGTTTAGCCGCACGAAGAGGCGGACCCCGGCAGGCACACCCGCCCTCGTCGCTTTCAGGTCCGGCACTGCCGAGACCCGCCCCACTTGGTCGGCTGGGAGTTTGAGCTTGGCGAGACCGCTGGGGATTTCCTTCGTGTAGTCCGATCTGCCGTCGCCTCCCCTGGCCCCACCCGGCAGGCCGTGGAAGCTGTGGACCGTGCGGCCCTGGTGGTCCAACATGAACACGAAGAGGTTCAGCCGCTTGGCGTCTCTTGACAGTTCGGACCGGGCGAAGATAGCCTTCACATCGGCGGGCATATCCGAAACATCGGCTCCGTGCCAGGCGGTCACGAGGAACGGCTGCAACTGCTTGACGATGGCTGGATCAGAGAGCGGACCCGCTCTCAGGAACGTCGCATTCCCTCAGCAGTGGCCCGTGAACAGGTTGCCGTAGCTGTTCGTGACGACGAGCAGCAGGATCGGACGCTGCTCCTTGGCGGCTCTTTCCCTGGCATCCTTCAGGGTGGGCATCCAATCGAGTTGAAAGATCGCCAGGTCTTTGTCCGCCGGGCGAAAGAGGCGATACTTGTCGAGGATTCTCTGCACGTCACCTTCCGGGGCCTGAGCACAGAGCAGGCCCGTAGTCCAGAGAGTGGCGATCAAGGAAAACAGGGTTGTTCGTAGTGGCACGGGTGGATTCCACGACGGGCGATGGTTTTGGATCAGTCAGAGGTCGGTCATTATCCCGGTGATTCATCCTGCAAGCGGCCAGTTACTTCGTCTCTCGCTTTGTAGCCATCACACCCCGCCACCGGCTGCGGCGTCGATCCTGATCGGACGCAGCTACCGTTTCTTTCCTTCAACGATGCTGACTTCGGCGCCCGTGGGCACAATTCGGGTTAGCTCGAAGCCTGCTCGCTCGAACAAAGTCCGGTACTCGTTCTCGGTTCGTTCCTTCCCGCCAGGGATAAGCAGCATGTGCAGATCGAGGAACTTGCCGTGGAACGGTTCGTTACCCGGAGGAATGACACTCTCGATGACCAGCAGTTTGCTTGCGGGCGGCATCGCACGATGGCAGTTGCGTAGTATTGTCAGACACTTTTCCTCGTCCCAGTCGTGGATGATGTGCCGCAAAATGTAAGCATCCGCTCCTGCCGGTACGGCGTCGAAAAAGCTGCCGGAGACAAGCTGGCAACGATCCAATAGGCCCGACGCCTGAATTCTCTCGTTCGCTCGCTCGATTACATGAGGGAGGTCGAAGAGGATGCCCTTCATCCTGATGTGCTTCTTGAGGATTTCTGTTAACTGCGAACCGTTGCCGCCGCCAATGTCCGCAACGACACCGATCCCAGAGAAATCGTAAGCGTTGAGAATGGCGTCCGATTCCCGACCATGAACACCGACCATTGCTCCATCGAAGATGCGGGCCTTGTCGGGATGCTCGCCCAAGTAATCGAAAATCGGTTTGCCGAAAACCTTATCGAAGGCAATCTTTCCGGTGCGAACACTGTAGTCAATCTCTGCCCAGGCACGAAACTGCTCATCACCGGACATGAGCGCCAAGGCACGTTTTGATCCTGCAATATCGCTTCGCAACGGCTCAGCCAAGGGCGTCAGCGAGAAATGAAGTGATTCACCCTCGGTGAAGATGCCAACGCTCGCCAACGCCCGTAGCAGCCGATACAAGGCATCGGGATTCGTGGAAGTGGCACCAGCCAATTGTGCGACCGTTTTCGGACCGTCTTGGAGATGGTCGGCAATCCCAAACTTCGCCGCAGCGTAGATCGCCTGCGAAATCCAGTAGCCGGTTATCATTTGGTCAAGCTGCTGGTGCGTGGATATGTCGGCCATTTCGTCCTCCCGTCAGAGTTTGGCCATTATAGTAGGCAGGTGCAAACCTGGCTGCCGTTGGCCAGGCACAAGCCGGTCCCGGCAATCTACGAGCCTTCCGGCGTGAAGTTGAGCGAGGCTGATCCCATCTACTCGGTGGAGGCGGCGAAGCGGGGACGATAGTGACGGTCACGCCGATCTCCAAATATCCGTTCTGGTAACGAGCCGAACGTCATGCTACGCCGACGGCTTGGTGACGATTCATCCGGCAAATACCAAATGCAGACCGTAACATGGTGGCCCGCTCCTGCCCGCTCACTCTCCGGCACTTGCTCGACGGCTCTATCCGCCAGACGCTTGTTGGCCTCGAAAGCGTTAATGATGGCTGCCATGAATGCAGCGGCGATGTCCATGCGGTATCCTCTGTCTGCCACCTGCGGCGGCATCAATGTTCCTCGTTCAGCCCCCGACCCGCTTGACGTTGTAGCCCAGCTTCTCTAACTCGACGACGATGCGGTCTCGCTGGTCGCCCTGAATCTCGATGCGCCCGTCCTTGACAGTCCCTCCGGTGCCACACCGCTGCTTGAGCAGGGCGGCGAGTCTCCGAACGCCATCGTCATCGAGCGGCACCTCGAACACCGTCGTCACGCCTTTCCCTCGCCGCCCCGCCGTCTCCCTGCCGACCTTCACGGTTGGCGGCTTCTTGGCCGGTTCCTTCACTGGCGGAGGCGGCGGGGCAGGGGCTTTGGTCGGGTCGCTTCCTCGGCGCCGGCCTCCACCGATCAAGCGTGCCGCCAAATCCATGACCTCACGCTCAATGAGGTCCAGCACTTCGGGGCCATCGTCAACGTTCCAGAATTCAACGTTCTCGGTCCAGGCAGGAAATCGCTCTTGCAGCAAGGATAGGTGTTCGGCCTCCTTCATAGCGACAATCCAACTCGCCGTCTCAAGGTCGTCTTTCGTCACCTGTATCGGGAAGCGGGCGAGATCAGCGACACCACGAATCCCACGAGCTTCCAGCGCCGTGATGGCAGTTATTTCCATCGGGCCGACGTTGTTGACGCCACGCTCCAGCGCCAGGCCCCTGGACGATGCCCGCCACGGTAGTCCCATCTTGTCGGCCACCGAGTTGAACAGCACTTCGGCGAACCGGCTGCGGTAGTAGTTGCCCGTGCAGAGGAACAGGACCGTCTTTTCGCTGCGCATCGGCATCGAACTCCTCGGTCAAATGCGGTCCAAGTGGGCGACGGTCCGCTCGTTCCGCACGTTGCCTGTGTTCAGCATCGAGGTCGGCTCGAACAGCAGGACGTGGGCCTCCTCCTCGGCGACAGGACAGTGTTCGACGCCACGGGGCACGATCAGGAATTCACCCTCCCCCAGCCAGACGTGCCGATCCCGGAACTCCATGCGGAAGCGGCCTTTCACCAACTGGAACAGTTCGTCCTCCTCATCGTGGTGATGCCAAGCGAATGGCCCCTGGAACTTGACCAGCTTGACCATCTGGCCGTTCAACTCGCCGACGATCTGCGGCATCCACATGTCGCTGAACTTCGCCAGTTTCTCGCTGAGGTTCACCTTGTCCATGACCGGCTCCGCTTTTCTGGTACGTCTCGTTCCCTGTGCCCATGAGGATAGAATAGCTACCGCCCATTAGGAGAGTCACCATGATCCACGACCGCAGTACATTCGAGAGCACCTACGCCGGCCAAGCGCCCTGGGACATCGGCAGGCCGCAGAAGCCTTTCATCGACATGGCTGACCGCATCAGCGGCTCCGTCCTGGACGCCGGCTGTGGCACAGGGGATACGGCGCTGCTCTTCGCCGGGAGGGGCTGCCACGTCACGGGCATCGACTTCATCGAGCAAGCGATCAACCGGGCCAGGCGCAAGGCAGCCGAGCGGGGCGTGCAGGCCACCTTCTTGGTCAAAGATGCCATGACGCTGAAGGAACGGACCGAGCGCTTCGACAATGTGATCGACAGCGGCCTGTTCCATGTCTTCTGCGACGATGACCGCCGGCGCTACGTCGAAGGGCTGGCGACCGTCCTGAAGTCGGGTGGTCGAATATTCATGATGTGTTTCAGCGACGAGGAGCCGGGCGAGCAGGGTCCGAGGCGGGTGTCGAAGAAGGAACTGCACGCCGCCTTCGCCGAGGGCTGGGTCATTGAGTCAATCGAGCCGACCAGAGCCGAGGTCCGGCCCGACCTGAAGGAGTTCAGTTTCAGCCAGGGCGGGCCAAAGGCGTGGTTTGCGGTGGTGCTGAGGGTGCCCTAAGAAAGCAGGCCATCGCATTGGGGGATGAGCGGTGCCACCGGCCTACGAGGGATGGCGACGTGGATTCGCCAGGCGTCCTTGGGCAGCACCACTTGCAGTCTTTCTGAGCAAGAAGCCACGGCGAGGGCGTCCTGACCTAACGGCTGCCCTTCTTGATCTTCTTGAGGGCCGACCCCTTGTGGATCGCCAGGTGATCGGTCGTGTCGCTATTGATAATGTATTGCGGCTCCTCCTTGGAGGCGTGCCGCTTGTAGCCCTTGAAGACGATCTCCGAAGTCACTTTCTTCAGGATCGTGCCCCGGACCCGTCCTGCTTCCGAATTCCATTCGACGTGATCGCCTCGCTTGAAGTCGGTCGTCATCGGTGTGATCTCTTGAAAACTGCCCCACTCTCTCACGAGAAGCAAATCGAGCGCCCCACACACCCGTAGGTCGGGCATCAGGTGTCGCCCTGCCAGGCCGTGAAAAAATCGGGGCTGGTATCAGTCAGGCGAGCAAGCGGTCCAATGGCGAGGCTGCGTACTGGCGGACGAGGCTGCGGCACAGGAATTGCTCCCTTCACAGCAAGGGGAGCGGTAACGGTGCGGAGGGACCCTCGTTCATTCCGGCCTTTAGTGGCTGAGCGCCCAGGGCCGGACCGCACCATCCTCTTGACAGGGCGAGAGTGCCGGGCATATAGGTAAAAGTAGGCGTCAAGGGCAACATTACTCGCTTCAGATCAAGGAGGCACACGCCATGGACACGCCGCCGACCTTAGCAGGCCGGGACTCGTGGGCGACGGATTTCGGCGCATACGGCCTTGGGTGGCCCCGGCTGGCTTGACCAGCTGCTCCCCCAACAAACCCGATAAGTAACGACCGATCCGACCGCCTGCACGGGTTCCGGTTGGTCTTCCGAGACAGCGGCCCCTTGTGCCAGGCATTTCTGGCGCACCGGGCCGCTGGCATTTTCCGGCCTGCCCCCGAACGGCTGCGGGCGCTCGTGCCAGAAGAAAGGGAGGCGACCATGCCGCTGATCCAGGGCGGGCCACCGGAGTGGATCTGGGAGCGGACGCCGGAAGTCCTCAAGTGGGAGATCATCACGTCCGACCGACCGGACGGGCAGACCTTTTACGAGTTGCGGGTGCAGTGCGGCCTGGAGATCATGCGCCTACAATTCTTCACTGCCGAGGAGGTCCGGCAGTTGGCCTCGCTGCTGGCCGAACAGGGGCCTTAGCGAACGGCACGAACCTGTGGCGTTGGAGGGCGGGAACGTCGATCTACGGACGGTGGGAAGCCTAAACGACCCCAGGCTTAGTCCCTTCAGCTTCGGCCAATCCTTGACCCTCGGGAAGCGCTACATTGCCACAAATGGGCGTTCTGCCAACTGGGAAAGGCTCGTCGCTGCGACCGCAGGGTCCGACCCCGTCGGGTCGAGGCCCGGACCGTCAGGGGCCGCTGGGTCTGCATCACCGGGGCCGGGCGAGTAACTGATGCAGGGCGTCTGGCTCCACCGGCTTGATGAGATGGTGGTCAAAGCCCGCCTCATGGGAACGACGCCGATCCTCCTCCTGCCCCCAGCCGGTCATCGCCACCAGCACAAGGTTTTCTAGGTCGGGCCGCTGGCGTAGCCGCCGGGCCACGTCGTAGCCGTTCATCACCGGCATCCCCAGGCGGGAAGCGCAGCACAGCCGAGCCACCGCAGCGGGCTACAACGACTCCATGCGAATCCTCTTCTTCCACGGCTGGCAATCCGTTCCAGGCGGCGTGAAGCCCACCTACCTGGCGCAGCACGGCCACCAGGTCATCAATCCGAAACTGCCAGATGACGACTTCGCCGAGGCGGTCAGCATCGCCCAGGCCGAGTTTGACAAGCACCGGCCCCAAGCGGTCGTCGGCTCCAACCGGGGAGGGGCCATCGCCATGAACTGGTCCGCAGCAGCGGGCTGCCCGCCTCGGCGCTCGTCGAGGTCGGCGACGATCACCGGCTGGCCATCCGGAGCCACTGCGGAAGATGGTGGCGTGTGAGGGGGTCACAAGCGGCGAAAACCTGGCGGAAATCTTACGGGCCGCATCATCGCCTGGGCCGAGGGGTCATAGGGCAGAGTCCTGTAGTGCAAGTGTCCCTGCAAACCTGACGGAAATCTGACGGAACATTGGCCCATCCGAGGCCCATCTCGCCCCAGTCCCGACCTCATGCCAGGCCGGACGCATGACCGGCTAGGACAAGAACTTACAATGCCGATTCCATGCCGTGCCAACACCGCCCCAACATCCCTATAAACACCTTCAAGTCCTGTAGCGCCCAATTCACGTTGGCAAAATTCTCTTCTAATGATTCCTTAATTCCCTTCAAAAAAAAAGAAAGATTTTTCTTGACTTTGCGTTGATATATGTTCAAATGGCCGTTTTCGGAATAGAACTCGATAGAGACTCGATCCTCTAGGAATAGTGTTGATTTGCCAAGTAGCTCGGTGGCACTGATGCTGATTAGCTGACTCGTCCATTCCGGATAGAGAAGAGAGTTCCTCTTTGATTGGAGGAATTTGGCGTGCGAAGAGTCGTTCCGGGATCATTATGGTGTGAGCCCCGGCGGTTGTTCTATACCCTATCTTTTCCTGAAGGAGTGCATTTATGAAGTCCGCATCGCAGAATTTCCGGCCGCAACTGTTGGCGCTGGAAAACAGGGTCCAACCCGGATCGGTGCTGTTCCGCGGGGGCCTTGACACTTCTCTGTTGGCCGGCACCATCATACCCCTGGATCTCCAGGATCAGGCTCAAGACCAACGAGCGCCGGCCCTGGCGACCCCACAGTCCGTGACAAACGCACCGGAAACCAGCCAAGTTGCCCTGGTTCCGCCTCTCGTTGGCGGTACGGCCCTCGGCAACCCGATCCAGACCATTCAGGCCACTCATGCGGCTACGATGGATCCGCAGATGCTAATGATCGATCATGCGCAAGTCGCGCATCCATTGTCAGTTTCCCAGAACAACGGTACGCCGATTGGTAACGTAGATTCCGGGAAAGCTCACACGGAAGGCGGCGCCTGTGAATTACCGGGCAACGTGGTCGTCGACGGCGACTTCGAAACCATCCCTCATCCTCCGGTCTGGTTCCAGATCGGTGACCCGTTTGCCGCTTACGTGTCCGGCGGGGGAGATCTTACCCCTGGCAACCATTTGATCGTTGGCGCTGTAGGCACCCCAGGGATGGTGTTCCAGGATCTCAATACCGATCCTACTGCCACCTACACGGTTACCTTCTCCATTCACTTGGATACCGGCGTCCCTGTTTTCATGATGCCACAGTGGGGCGGGAAATCGCTGGATGACCTGTCTACTCTTCCCCCAAGTACCACGTACACAAGAGTCCAATACACCCAGTTCCCGGACGGTTCACCCATCCAGGGCACGGGAACCGATCGGTTCCAATTCCTGGAACAACAGGATCCGGCCTACTGGCACATTGATGATGTTTGCATCACTCCGAATTAACTGACGGCCGATTCTGCGCTCGTGGTACTCCTCGATCGAGGAGTACCATGAGTTTTTTATCGCTTAAGTGATGTGTGCGCCCTGTGTTTCCACATAGACCGCATAAAGGGACTGGCTGGCAGTCATGAATAGGCGGTTGCGCTTGGCGCCCCCGAAGCAAACGTTGCTGCAGATTTCCGGAAGCAGGATTTGACCGATCCGTTCGCCATCGGGCGCGAAAACGTGCACCCCGTCGTAGCCCTCTCCCACCCAGCCTGCGCCGACCCAGATATTTCCGTCGACATCTGCGCGAATGCCGTCGGCAAACCCTGCCTTGCCTTTCAGCTCCATCGATACGAATTCTTTGCCTTTTGCCAGTCTGGTTCCGTCGACGACCTCGTATACCATGATGTTCTTGGGAGCTTTCTCGTAATGGGAAGCGCCGGTGTCGGCGATATAGAGTTTTTTGTAGTCCGGGGAGAAACACAGGCCGTTGGGCTTGAACATTTCATCGAGCACTTTGTCCATTTTTCCGGTTTTGGCGTCGATACGATAAACCGCCTCCTTGATGTGCAGTTCTCCTTTGTGCCCTTCGTAGTTCATCAAGCTTCCGTAGCCCGGATCGGTAAACCAGATGCCGCCGTCGGGATGGACCACAATGTCGTTCGGTGCATTGAGCAATTTACCCTGCCATTTCTCGGCGAGCACGGTGACTTTTCCGTCGTGCTCGTAGCGCACGACTTTGCGCGTACCGTGCTCGCAGGAAAGCTGCCGGCCTTCATAATCGAAGGTGTTGCCGTTGCTATAGCCGGCGGGACTGCGAAATACGCTCACATGGCCGTCTTCATCCAGGCGGCGGAGCTGCCTATCATTGGGAATGTCGCTCCAGAGCAGGTAGCGGCCTCCACCGTTCCAGGCCGGGCCTTCCGCCCACAATGACCCGGTATGCAGGCGCTGAATGGGAGTATTGCCGATCTTGTATTTGGCGAAGCGCTTGTCCAGGACCACGATGTCCGGATCAGGATAGCGAACCGGCTGGGCATGCGGGCCGTAGTCCCGGCTCAAAGCGACGGTCGGCACAGTAGCGGCCGTCGCGGCTGCGAGAAACGAACGCCGGTCCATCTTGGAATACAATTCTTGATTGCCCGTTTCCTTGGTTGGCATCGATCTTGTTTGGTGCATGGCATTAATGTCCTGTCTTCAATTGAACCCCGGCAATGCTTGGCTCAGCCATTTTTGGCCAGGAACTTCACACACACCGGTTTCGGAACCTCTACCGGAAACCCCACCGGCGCCAGTTCGCCATTTTTCGGATCGATCCGGAAGGCCATGATACTGTTGTCATCCTGGTTGGCTACCAGGAGGTGGGAACCCGTTGGATCAATGCCGAAATTTCGTGGCGTCTTGATCTGATGCGTCTGATGTCCAACCGGGGTCAATTCGCCTGTTTTTACATTGATGGTGAAGATGGCGATGCTGTCATGGCCGCGGTTCGATCCATAGAGGAAATTGCCGGATGGATGGACTTGTACTTCGGCTGTGAAGCTTTTTCCCTTGAAGTCTTGGGGAAGCGTGGAAACCGATTGCAGGGCGGTTAACTCACCGCGTTCCGCATCATAGCTGAATGCAGTTACCGTGTTGGCCAATTCATTGATCACGTAGGCATATCGGCCGTTCGGGTGAAAGGCGAAATGGCGAGGGCCGGCTCCGCCGGCAACGGAAGCCGAAGGAGGATTGTTGGCCTGGAGCGTGCCCCTGGCAGCATCAAATCGGTAGATCATGACTTTATCGAGACCGAGGTCCGCCACAAAGGCAAACCGATTGGCACGGTCCAGGTTAATGGAATGGGCGTGCGGCGCTTCCTGCCGCTGTTTATTCACGCTCGAACCCTGGTGTTGAACAACGGCGCTTGCTTCACCCAGTTTGCCGTCTTTTTGAATTGGCAGCACGCCGGCGCTGCCGCCTCCATAATTGGCTACCAGGACATGTTTGCCTTGGCCATCCACAACCAAATGGCACGGCCCGGCGCCTGCCGAAGGCTGCTGGTTCAACAAGGTCAGGTCGCCGGTTTTCAAATCGATGGCAAAAGCGCTGACGGCCCCGGTTTTCTTCCCCTCGAATTGGGCGATTTCGCCCACGGCATAAAGAAAACGTCCCGCCGGATCAATGGCCAGGAAAGAAGGATTCGCAGTTTCCGCCGCCAGAGCCCGCGATGACAACTGGCCGGTCGCTGAATCGAATTCGAAGCGGTAGATTCCTTTGCTGGGTCCGCCCGTATAGGTGCCCACGTAAACCCACCATTTTTCCGGTTTCGGATTCGACGCTGGGGGCTGCGGTTCACCAAGGGCCAGAGATGTCCAAAAAACGACCATTGCGAATGATAGCAAACACAGCGTCGAAGAATGGAGCAAAGTCATCGCAGCGCCTCCTGAGATTAAGATCTGGACCCTGGCAATATTACCACGTTATGATTTTTTGGTCCTTTTGTCGTTAACTTTTTCCTCGCGATATTTATAAATTTTTTCGGTTGTAAGATTCCGGAGCGCCGGGGGTTATGGAACCATTCCGAGTTCCAGTTCCAGAACGGAGAACCACCTATGCGTCGCCCGGTGAAGTCCTTTTCGCGGACCAGGTTACGCACCGTTGCATGCATGGGCATTTTGGCGGCAATTCTGGCCTGTCCGGCGAGCGCGCGGGTCTTTGCACAGCAATCCGCGCCGGCAAGCAACGCGTCGCGTGCAATCGATTGGCCCTGTTGGCGGGGGCCAAACTACGACGGGGTCTGCCGAGAAACCGGCTTGCTGAAATCCTGGCCGAAAGAAGGCCCGCAGGTTCTTTGGAAATTTCCGTTATCGGGCGGCTACTCGTCCTTTGCGGTCAGTTGCGGCCGGCTTTATACGCTGACTTGCCAGAATAAGAAACGGGAAATCGTCCTCGCCCTCGATGCCGGCACGGGCCAGGAACTATGGCGCCATAGCTACGATTGCGATTACGATTTGCACGTGACCCTTGGAGAGCGGTACGACACCGGACCGCGGTCAGCCCCGGCGGTGGACGGGAACCGTGTCTACACGATCGGCACCACCGGTCTCGTCCATTGTTTGAACGCGGCGACCGGCCAGGTAATTTGGCAGCGTGATTTGCCGAAAATCGGCGATTGCAAATGTCCCCACCACGGCTATTGCAGTTCTCCTTTGGTCCGGGGCGATTTACTTTTTGTCCATCCCGGGGGATCAGCCGGGAAATCGCTTGCCGCTCTCGATAAAAAGAACGGCACGATCGTCTGGCAAGCCCTCGATGACCCCATCAGCTATTCTTCGCCGATCTGGGTGGAATGGAACGGAGTTGCCCAGGTCGTATTTTTCACAGGAAGGTCCGTGCTGGGAATATCTCCCCGGGATGGTAATCTACTATGGCGGTATGCGCTCGAAGAAACTGAGCACCAAGTCCATTGTGCCACGCCAATCTATGCCGGTGGTTTCATCTTCATCTCTTCGAATTTCACAAGCCGGGGATCGTTACTGCGGCTAAAAGAAGAAGGAAATCCCGATTTGGTCTGGCAGACTTCCGATATGCGCAATCACTTTCTTAATTCGGTTCTTTGCGATGGTTATTTGTATGGCTTCACCGGTCCGAGGTTGCGATGCGTTGATTTGCGAAACGGTAAAATGGTCTGGGAAAAAACCAGCATCGGCCGGGGCTCCATCCTGGCCGCCGACGGCCATCTGATCATCCTGTGTGATAACGGGGAACTGATCTTGGCCGAATTATCCTGCGCGAAATACAAAGAAAAAGCCCGCTGCAAGCTACTCCAAGGCCCGGCTCTTACGGTCCCGGTCCTCGTCGGCGGAAGATTGTACCTCCGCGACGAAAAAACGCTGCTCGCTCTCGATGTTCGCGAAACGAATCCTTGAATCGATCCTGGTTAGCCGCGGTTCTCGGAACTGGAAAATGCAAAACCCTGTTATGTTGGAGGACTTGTTATGAAAAATCGGCACTGGTGGGTTACAACCACGGGATTGATGTTTTTTTCAATCTCTCCCATTTTGGCCCAACCCCCTCGGGCCCAAAATCTTTTTCCCCCCGAAGCCCAACCTTCCATGCTGCTCAGCCAAAAATCGGTCCAGGAGGAATTAAAGCTCTGCGATGACCAACTCAAAAAACTGGCCGAAATTATCAAGAAACGTCAGGAAGCGCGCGAAAAAATGACCGATGTCGATCCGAAGGACCGCTTGCCGACTATGAAAAAATTGATTCTCGAAACCAGCAAACAGGTCCGGGCCATTCTCAAACCGGAGCAAGACAAACGGCTCTTGCAAATCTCCTGGCAACTGCAGGGCGGCCAGGCCCTGGCAACTCCGCCGCTGGCGAAGGAATTGAACCTCACCGACGAGCAACAGAAAAAAGTCAGGGAATTGCAGAACGCCATGGATAAAGAACTGGATAAAATCTATGCCGGCGACGCGGCCAGCAGGGACGATGCCCGGAAAAAATCGGAGGAACTGACCAAAACCACCAGGACCAAAATGCTCGATGTCCTCACCGAACCCCAACGAGAGAGATGGCAAGAGCTCTTGGGAACCCCTTTCAAAGGCGAACTCCGCCGCGAACCCAACCCTGGACGGTGCCGCGAACCCTGAAAAGGATTGGCCAAAAAACGTAGAAATCGCAAGAATAACCTCCGCAACGGTATCCCGCGGCACCATGACGGTGCTCAATTGCATCCGGAATTCCGATAAAGTGAACTCATGAACCTGACTCCCATGATGCAGCAATACCGGGAAGCCAAAGAGCGGCATCCGGGTATGCTGTTGCTGTTCCGGATGGGCGATTTTTACGAATTGTTCGACACCGATGCCGAAACCGCCTCCCAGGTCCTGGGCCTTACCCTCACCAGCCGGGACAAGACCGTGCGCATGGCGGGCTTTCCGCACCATTCCCTGGAAACGCATTTGCATAAACTTCTGAAAGCCGGCCACCGCGTTGCGATTTGCGACCAGGTCGAAGATGCCGCGCTGGCCAAGGGACTGGTCAAGCGTGAAGTAACGCGCGTTGTCACCCCCGGCACTCTTACCGAGGATGAACTGCTCGATCCGCGCCAGGCCAATCACCTTGTGGCCGTTTGGTCCGGAAACCAATCCGGCAATCGCAACGCAACCCTGCCGAAAGGATCGATCGGGCTTGCCTGGGTCGATCTTTCCACCGGCCAATTCCAGGCCGCGGATGTTCCCTGGGCCAAATGGACCGATGAATTGGCCCGGCTCGCGCCTTCGGAATGTCTCTGTCCCGATTGCGAGGGACCGAGTTTTCTCCCAGACGGTCCGCCGCCGCTTTCCGATAAGCTTCGCAGCCTGAACCCGGAGATGACGATCACTCTTCGCCCCGATTGGAATTTCGATTCCGCTGCCGCACTCAGCGTTTTGTCCGACCATTTCCGCGTTGCTACCTTCGCCGGCTTCGGCTTTCAGGACGATCAGCCTTGCCTTGTCGCCGCGGGCGCCTTGCTTTTTTACCTTCGGGAAACCCTGAAGGCCGGCCTTGCCCACATCCGCCGGCTGCAACCTTATCGTCAGGACCATTACCTGTTCCTGGACGAGGTCACGCGCCGCAGTCTCGAACTAACGCGCACGTTACGCGAAGGGAGCCGGGATGGTTCGCTCCTGTCTGTATTGGACCGCACCGTGACATCGATGGGCGCCCGGCTCCTGCAAGAATGGCTGTTGGCGCCGTTGGCGGGCCGCCAATCAATCGAAAATCGCCTGGATGCCGTCGCGGAATTGCTTGGGGAACACCAATTGCGCCAGGAGTTGCGTGACAACCTGAAAGAAAGTTTCGACCTCCAGCGCCTGACCGCCCGGGTCAGTACATCCCGCGCCTCGCCGCGCGACCTGTCGGCCATTACGCGCACGCTGCGCCTGCTGCCGCGCATCAAGGCCAAGATCACCGCTCGCAAGGCTGGTCTCCTGGCGGAATTGGAATCGCGCCTGGAACTTTGTCCGGATCTCCGGGAACTGCTCGATAAAGCACTGGTTGATGATCCGCCGCTGAGTCCGCGCGAAGGCGGCATCATCCGCCGCGGCTACGATGCGGAACTGGATGAATTGCACGGAATCGCCAAGGGCGGCAAGGACTGGATCGCGCGATTTCAGGCCGATGAGATCGCGCGCACCGGAATTTCCAGCCTGAAAGTCGGCTTCAACAAGGTATTCGGCTACTACATCGAAATCACGCACGCGCACGCCGACAAGATCCCGCCCGATTATCACCGCAAGCAAACGCTGAAAAACGCCGAGCGCTACATCACCCCCGAATTGAAAGCCTACGAAGAAAAAGTCCTCTCCGCCGAGGAAAAAATCCACCAGCGCGAATACGATTTATTCCTCGCGCTCCGCGATAAGGTGGCCGCCGAAACCAACCGCCTGTTGCAAACCTCCGAAGTTCTCGCCACGCTCGATGCCCTGGCTTCCCAGGCGGAGCTGGCCGCCTCGCGCCAGTATTGCCGTCCCGAGTTGTGCGACGATCCGATCCTGGAAATTCACGGCGGCCGGCATCCCGTGCTGGACCAGACCCTGCCACCAGGAACTTTCGTTCCCAACGACGTCGCCATGAGTTCGGAAGCCGGCTTCATCCTCCTGATTACCGGTCCCAACATGGCCGGCAAGTCGGTCTATATCCGCCAGGTGGCCCTGCTGACATTGATGGCGCAAATGGGGGGTTTTGTCCCGTCCCAGAAAGCCAGGATCGGCCTCGCCGACCGGATTTTCACCCGCGTCGGCGCCAGCGATGAACTGAATCGCGCCCAGAGCACTTTTATGGTGGAAATGATCGAAGCAGCCAACATCCTGAACAACGCCACCGATCGCAGCCTGGTGATCCTCGATGAAATCGGCCGGGGCACCAGCACTTACGACGGTGTTTCGCTGGCCTGGGCCATCGCCGAATTCCTCCATGACCAGGTCGGCTGCCGCGCCCTGTTCGCCACCCACTACCACGAATTGGCTCAGCTTGCCGAAAGACTGCCTGCTCTCCGCAATTACAATGTCCTCGTCCGAGAGGTCGAGGACCAGATCGTTTTCCTGCACCAGATTGCACCCGGCAGTGCCGACAAGAGCTACGGGATTCATGTGGCCCGCCTGGCAGGGGTTCCCGCCGAAGTTCTGGACAGGGCCAACGAAGTCCTCAAAGAACTGGAAAGCCGCCACGTGGAAACCAGGCGCCCGCTCAATGTCCCGAGGCGGCGCCGGCGCGAACAGCCGGATCATCCGAGCTTGTTCGCCGAGACGGATTTCATGCGCCGTGTAAACAAGGAAGTCAAGTCAGCAAATATCGATGGACCGTGAATCTGTTTGCGCCACTTGGAGCAGGACCGCTTCCGTCCGGTCCTGCCCCAGTAAGACTTGCCATCGGGGGTTTTCTCAACCCAACATGTCTAAATTGAGATCGCTGAACGCCAAATCGACCGCCATTTGCGTGGTCGGCCGGCCCGGAACGGTCATTCGCGCACCGATCTCCGATGCCGGCGTTATCCGCTGTGCCGTTGTCGCTAACGAAGCAGCGAGCGGCTGCCCGGCGAGTTGCACTGTCGTTATTATTTCATGACTTGCCATTGGAGCTTGCCCGCGATGGATGATCAAGTCCTTGTCCGTTTGCGGGGCAAGACCGGGGATGCTCGAAACCAGGCCGGTCTGCACTAATTCCGGCGCTGCGGCTACTGTCTGCAGCGAGCCGAACAGACCGTGCTGTTCCTTGTCGGGACCGGCCGCGAAGAATAGTACGTTCGTGTCTCCCGCGGTTACGCCGTTGCCAAACGTCAAGCCCCATAGCCCGTCGATGACGATCGGCTTGCCCGCGGCATCGGTCATCTGGCCGAAGAAGCTGCCGTTATTGGGATCGTAAACGTTGATGTGCCCGTCACCGAAATTGCCGACGAGCAGATCGTTGCTGAATTCGCCGAAATCGGCCGGCGCCAGCGCCAGCCCCCAGGGCGAATTCAGCGTTCCTTGCGACGCCAGCCGGCTCAGGAAATTGCCGTTGGTGTCGAAAACGTCGACAAAGCCGTTGCCTTTTCCCGGCACGTCATCGTGTTTCGCTTCGTCTTGCAACGCATACGTGACATACAGCTGGCCGCCCAGGTTCTGAATGTTGAACGGTGCGAACCCCTTGGGTAACTTGGGATCGGTGAACGAACCGCTGAGCTGGACCAGGTGAAACCCCGCGTCAAATACATCGATCTGGCCGCCGTGGAAGTCCGCGGCGTAAAGGAAATTGCCATCTCCGTTGTTTCCGATTGCCAGCCCCTTGAAGACAGCGTCCGGGATCGTGATTGCCGGCTGGGCCGCGGTCGAGGGCGCCGGCGGTGGCAAGTCTGGATTCCAGCCGGTGATGTTCCCGTTCTCTGATGCAAAGAGGAACACCGCCGGCGCGCTGTCACTGCCGTTGCGCAAGACAAAGTCTGGGGTGTTGTTGAAAACCTGACCGGTCGCCGCCCCGCCGGGGATTGTAACAGTCAAGGGTGCCTTGGCGAGCGGGAATCCATTGACCGCGCCCGTGTACAGCGTGGCCACGCCGGTGCCGTTGTCCGACACCCAGAAGGCCCCCGCGGTGGGGCTCAGGGAGATGCCCCAGGCGTTGACGAGCTGTGGATCCAATATCTGCGCTGTGTCCGGCTGATCGGAGACCAGATTGGTCTGCAAGAATCCGCTCAACAAGTACCGATCCTCTAAACCCTCCAGGTTCAGCTTCCGGAAACGGGGTTTTTGCGGAACGCGCCGTCCGTTAGAACTCCGTGTCAAGTTTCGCAGCCAGCTACGCATGCAATAACTCCTTTGTAAAATGGGATGCCTTCGCCGAGACGGCAAGCATTGGACCAAACAACGCTTCGACATGGCTGGTCGTTGCTCCGCAACAACCAGGCACGAGCGGCCGGATGGGCCGCCAACAAGGAGGAGAATATTTGCCTCGCTGTCTTATACTGCTGAGAGTAGTGGAACCAAATAAGCAATTTTTAATTTTTTTCCCCGCTATTCTTCTATAATTGCTAATTCAAGGCTTCATCCATGCTGAACTCAAAAAGGGGGACCACGTGAGTAGTCGACAGCACATCCTTACCCGTCGCCAATTTGTCCAGCGCACAACCGCCGCGGCGCTCGCCGCGCCGCTCTTTGTACCGGCGTCGGCGCTGGGAAAGGAAGACAAGGCCCCCGCCAGCGAACGCCTCACCCTCGGCTTCATCGGCATGGGCACCCAAAACCGCGGCCATTTGGGTCACTTCCTCGGACAAAAAGACGTCCAGGTTGTGGCCGTTTGCGATGTCGACACCACCCGGCGCGAGAACGCCAAGAAGATGGTCGAAACGCGCTACGGCAACAACGGCCCCTACAAGGGCTGTGCCGCTTTTGTGGACTTCCGCGAACTCCTCGCCCGCAAGGACATCGATGCCGTCGTCATTGCCACCCCCGACCACTGGCATGCCATTCCCGTCATCGATGCGTGCAAGGCCGGCAAGGACATCTATTGCGAAAAGCCGCTTACTCTCACGATCCATGAAGCCAAAACGCTGATCGACGCCGTAAGGAAGAACAACCGCGTTTTTCAGACCGGCAGCCAGCAGCGCAGCAGCAACGAATTTCGCCTCGCTTGCGAGCTGGTCCGCAGCGGCCGCATCGGCAAGGTGAAGACCGTCAATGTAAATGTCGGCGATCCCAGTAAATGGTGCGACCTCCCCGAAGAAAAAATGGAACCCGGCCTCGACTGGGACCGTTGGTTGGGACCCGCGCCGAAACGGCCCTACCATTCCAAACTCAGCCCCCGCGGCGTCCACACCCATTTTCCGGACTGGCGAAGTTACCGCGAATATTCTGGCGGCATGATGACCGACTGGGGCGCCCACCACTTCGACATCGCGCAGTGGGGCCTCGGCATGGATGATTCCGGGCCGGTCCAGATCATTCCTCCGGAAGACCCGAAAGCCAAGCGCGGCGTCAAGTACATCTACGCCAACGGCGTCGAAATGATCCACGGGCCCGGCGGCGGCGTTCAATTCATCGGCACCGCCGGCGAAATCACGGTCAACCGCGGCACACTCAGCAGTAAACCCGAAACCATTATCCAGGAAAAACTCGGCGAAAAAGACGTGCACCTCTACAAATCGCCGGGCCACCAACGCGACTGGCTCGATTGCGTCCGCTCCCGCAAAAGACCGATCTGCGATGTGGAGATCGGCGCCCGCTCCGTCACTGTCTGCCACCTGGGCAACCTGGCCTACTGGAATCACCGCAAATTGACCTGGGACCCGAAAGCGTGGCAATTCGTCGGCGACAACGAGGCCAACACCTGGCTCGACCGCGAACGCAGGGACCCCTGGCAGTTGCCCAAGGTGTGATACCCTGGCATTGAGCGTCACCCGATTTTATCTGTAGTCGGACGTTTCCCTGACACCTTTTTTACAAGAAAACAACCGGAAAGACGCTCAAAGGCACAGACGGCCGGCCAATCTCCCTTGGCCGCCTGTGCCCCCGAGCAACATTTTTTCGCAAATTGCTGCCAACTTCCGAGCAAATTTCCTTGGGTCTGCATGATGCTATTTTTCTGCCCTCGATCTTTTTGCCTCAGTTGAGACGTATCCTGAAACCGCGGTCCGATGCCTAATGATGAATGACCTATCCGCTTTTGAAACGACGCACCAATGACGAATGACAACCGGCCACTGACCGCGACCCATGATGTCGTCATTGCACGTTGCACGGACCCCGGCCGGCCTGCATTGCGTGCATTGTACGCAATGCGGGCATTGCACGCATTGCATGCAACGACCGCAACGACTGCAATGACGAAAGTCCCCGTCACCAATGACCAACGCCTCTCACGAATGTCGAAGGACTAGTGAGAGATTGTGAATGACGAATGACTGTCACTCCAAGGCACAGGTAGATGATCAATCTCCTTTGAGCGCCTGTGCCTTGGAATGTCAGGTTTTTCATGGTCCCGAAGGAAGGACACACCCCGTTGGGACCTTCCGCAGTTTCCGCCTCCGGACCAGCCAATACAACCCAGGGCACTGATGGCTCTCCGTTTGCCGCCTGTGCCTTTTCAGGACCTCGCGACCTTAGGCCGCAGCGCCAGCAAGGGCACCCCCCTCCACATCAATAAACGTGCCCGTCCGCTTTTTCACGGGATGTAGTTGAGGTCCTCCGGCAACGGACCATGGATCGGCACCTCGAAGTACTTCCCCGGCTTCGGCTGGATGACCACCTGACCGTCCGTCTCGAAGAAGGTCGCGATCTGCTCCTGGGCGCTTTGGGCGATCCATCTCACGAGCGCTTCCGGGTCGAGGATAAGGTTCGCGAAACCGTGCGGGTTCGTCGGCACTGCCGGATCGTCGGCGAAGGCCAGGTCGTTCCGATAGTACGTTGTGCGGTCCGCCAGGTCTCCCGCTCGGAGAAGCGCGGTCTGCACCGGGTTGGGAATTGACTTGTCTCCTTTGGCGAACTGAATGATAACTGACTTGGCAGGCACGCCAGCCAGCGGCTCTTTCCGGAGGTGCGGCGCATAGGCCACGGGACTGCCCGACTGACTGACCCATACGGTGTTGTCAATCAGCTCCTGGATAGCCATGGCGCCGGCCACGTCGTTGATCACCGGGGACTGGATGATGTGATCGGTTCCGTCCTCCAAACGGACATGAACAGGGATGCCGTCCCGTAGCGGTATGTTGTCATTGTAGAAAGGCGCATGCGCCGCGATTCCGCCGAACTGCGTAATTCCGGGGGAATTAATCAGCGACGGGGTGCGTGCGGCCAGAAGGCTGCCCACTTGGGCCCCCCTCGCGAGCCGGAAGATTTCGACCTCCGGCCCGCCCGGGACTATGGGCACACCTGCGCGCACGCTCGGCTCGACGGCGAGGAAAACCGTACCGTAAATCCCGCCCTGGGAGCGTCCTACGTAGTAAATGCGGGACGGGTCCAGGTCGCGCGATCCGTTACCGCCAACATCCACGCCGACCTGGATAACGCGGACAAGCTGCATCAGGTCCACGGCCGTCTGGCGATTCGTGTCTCGGACCCAGACAATCGTCTGCGGCCCTGTCGCCATCCAGCCCTCGTGGTTGTCGATTTCGTGGTCATTGTCCTGGTCGCGGCCGCGCCCACCGGCGGGGAACGTCACCGGTCCGCCAACCGTCTGGTTCACCGTCAGGGTGCCGAGGGGACCGAAACCATGCCCCACCATATTGATGGCGATCGTGGCGATCCCGTGCGCCGCCATCGACGAAGCGAAAAGCATCGGGGCCCCCAGCTTGTGGTCTTGGAACCCGTGCCCGAAGATTGCCACCGGCCACCCGCCTTCGGGTTTGGGGCCTGACGGCAAGAACAGGTTGAAGTAGATCTCATTGATGTTCTGTACAACCGGGGTACCGGCAAGAGTCCCAACCTGCGGGATGTATTCCCCCGGGTGGACTTCGTAGTCGGGTGAGTGATACTTTCCAAACGCGATCTCGCTCACGGAGCCGGGCATGAAGTTCGTAAGCGGCGCGAGGTTGAGCGGCACATTCGTGAAGCTCGGCGGGTCATCTCCCGTTTGCTCGTTGAAGTCAATGCCCTTCACGTCGTCCACGTTAAACACCGTCCGCTCGCGGTTCGGCCCCAACAGGAAGTCCGCCGGTTGAGGTGTGGCCGCGTGAATCTGATCGCGGATCTTCTCCAGGATCGCCGTGGCGCTCTCTGTGGTAAAGACGCTGGCGGTCACGATGTCGCGTTCGCGCACGCCGGCCCGCCGTGCTGCATGAACCGCTGCTTCCAGCTCGTGCCGGTATTCGCCATGAACATCGCGGCGGAAATCGCGGAACTCCGCCGAGGGTTCCACCGGGTTCCCCTGTGCGTCGCGAATGCCATTTGTCACGATCAACGCGTAGCGCGTGTGCTGCTCCAGCAGGTCGTCCGATTCAACGTGCAGCGTGGTCGTGGCCACGTCCCAAACAACTTGGTTGATGCCGACGACCTGGCCGCCGTGATCGCGGTGGTTCAGCGTGTCCCCAAGACTGACGAGGAAGACGGTGCTGCTCGTCACCGAGTTCACGTCGATCGGGCCGTCGAAGGGGATCGACAGCCGGGGTTGCATGTTGAACCCGTCCAGCGTGTTGAGCACGGCAATATCCTCACAGTCCGAGACATACACCTTGCAGTCGGGATAGGGCAGGTTGACGCGGCGGCCGGTGTTCTGCGTGCGGTCGGCGACTGTGAATACGTTCGTGGGGAAGGGGGCCTCGGTTTTGACATCGAGGTTGAAGAGGGCGTGGACACCGCGTCCGGAGCCGGCCGGCGCGGATTCTGTGTTCATGCCCAATTCCAGACCCAGCGCCGGCATGCGCATCTCCTGGGTTGTCGCCCCTGCAGCGGGAAGAGCGGGCGTTGCCCAGAATGGCTGCGTCGGGATCAGACCGTTGAAACCATTGCCGGCGTCGGCGGGGTGATAGATGCTGTGCAATTCGGCAGCCGACAGAGACATCGGCGCATGTGGGTGCTGACCCGGATTGCTGACAGTCCAATCGGCCATCTCGTCGCCCAGCCCCGGAGGGGCGACAGTTGGTAGCCCAGGACGCAAGTCCTGGGAATCCGCGAGCTGTTGTCCATCCGAGCCCTGAAAGGGCGACAGAGACGCTGACAGTGCGACACCTCTGTCGCCCCTCCGCGGCTCGCCGAATGATTGCTCGACCGCCTCCCAGGGGCTCACGCCCCTGGCTTCCGACGGCCGCCCCTCCAGGGCTAGAAGGTCAGCCTCCTGGGCTATTAAAGGCCCGGAGGCAGATCCCACCAGCCACCCGGACAGCAGCCCGCCGAGCACGGTATCTCCTGGCGGCAGCCGCTCTTCCAGCGCTTCGAAACGCGGCCGGTAGATTTTCAGACGTTGGTCGTTGCCTCGCTTACCTTTGGCAACCGAAACACGATTGCCCCGAGTGAATTTGAACCGTTTCATGACAAGTCTCCTTCGTAAACGTGGTCTATTCATGGGATATAGTTGAGCTCCACCGGCAGCGGTCCCTGGATCGGCACTTCGAAGTACCTCTCCGGGCTCGGGTGAATTGTGACCTGACCGTCGGATTCAAAGAACGTCGCAATCTGCTCTTGCGCGCCCAGGGCGATCGCCACCACCAGCGGGTCCGGATTGGTCACGTAATTGACGGCGAAACCGTGCGGGTTCGTCGGCACCGCTGGATCGTCGGCGAAGGCCAGGTCGTTGCGATAGTACGTCGCGCGGTCGGCCAAGTCCCCCGCCCGTAGAAGCGCAGTCGTGATCGGGTTCTGCACGATCCGGTCCCCCTTGGCGAACTGGATGATAACCGATTTGGCCGGCACACCAGCAAGCGGGTTCTTCCGAAGGTGCGGTGCGTACGCTACCGGATTAGCCGACCGGTTGACCCACAGCCTGTTCGTGAACACTTCTTGGAGTGCCATGGCGCCGACCACGTCATTGATGACCGGCGACTGGATGATGCGATCGGTTCCGTCCTCCAAACGCACGGCGAGCGGAATTCCGTTCCTTAGCGGCATATTCTCGTTAAAGTAGGGCCCTGACGGCACGGCGACACCACCAAAGCGGGTGATACCGGGACTGTTGATGAGCGACGGGACTCGTGTTGCAAGCGAACTGCCGGCGAGACTGCGGTTATCGGGCGAGAGCCGGATACCTTCGAAGAACGAGCCACCTGCGACATTGAGCACTCCGGTCCTCACGTCAGGCTCGACGGCGAGAAAGTCCGTGCCGTACTGCGCACCCACCGACTGACCGTAGTAGTATATCTGGGAGGGATCCAGATCCCGGCCTCCATTGCCGTCCACGTCGATCCCCACCTGGATCACCCGAACGAGCTGCATGAAGTCCACAACGGTTTGCCGATTGCCGTCGGTCTCTCCGATGATCGTCCGCGGTCCGGTCGCGAACAGGCCTTCGGAGCCTCCAATGACGTGGTCGCCATCCTGGTCGATACCGCGACCACCGGCTGGTAACATCACCGACTCGCCGACCTTCTGGTCCACTGTTAGCGTGCCGAGGGGACCGAAGCCGTGCCCAACAACATTGATCGCGATTGTTGCAATCCCATGGGCTGCCATCGAGGAAGCGAAAAGCACCGAGGGCCCCTGCTTGTTGCCCCCAAGGCCGTGGCCGAACATCGCCACCGGCCACCCGCCTTCGGGTTTCCGGCCGGATGGGAGGAACAGGTTGAAGTAGATGTCGTTGTGACTCTGGACAATCGGCGTTCCCGTGAGGGTTGCGACTGGCGGGAAGTGCTCACCGGGGTGCACTTCATAATCCGGCGAAACATATTTGCCAAACGCAAGCTGACCTACCGCACCGGGAATGATGTCGAGTCCCGCGAGGTTAACCTCGGTGGGGGTAAAACTCGGAGGGTCGTCCCCGGTCTGCTGCTCCCAGTGTATGCCCGTTACGTCAGCCAGGTTGAACACAGTCCGCTCACGATTCGGTCCAAGGTTGAAATCCGCTGGCTCTGGCGTAGCGGCATGGATCTGATCGCGGATTTTCTCCAGGATGGCCGTGGCGCTCTCGGTGGTAAAGACGCTGGCAGCGACTATGTCGCGCTCGCGCACGCCGGCCCGCCGTGCTGCATGAACCGCTACTTCCAGTTCGTGTCGGTATTCGCCATGAACGTCGCGGCGGAAATCGCGGAACTCCGCCGAGGGTTCCACCGGGTTCCCCTGTGCGTCGCGAATGCCATTGGTCACGATCAAAGCGTAGCGCGTGTGCTGCTCCAGCAGGTCGTCCGATTCGACGTGCAGCGTGGTCGTGGCCACGTCCCAGACGACTTGGTTGATGCCGACCACCTGGCCGCCCTGGTCGTGGTGGTTCAGCGTATCACCCAGGCTGACCAGGAACATCGTCTGGCTGTTCACGGAATGGGAGTCGATCGCGCCGTCGAAGGGGACCGACAGCCGGGGTTGCATGTTGAACCCGTCCAGCGTGTTGAGGACAGCGATATCCTCGCAGTCGGAAACGTAGACATTGCAGTCGGGATAGGGCAGGTTGACGCGGCGGCCGGTGTTCTGGGTGCGGTCGGAGACTGTGAATACGTTCGTGGGGAAGGGGGCCTCGGTTTTGACATCGAGGTTGAAGAGGGCGTGGACACCGCGTCCGGGGCCGGCCGGCGCGGATTCACCGTCCGCGACCGATTCCAGGGGCAGTGCCGGCAAGCGGATCTCCTGGGTTGTCCTCTCCGCGGTGGGAAGAGCCTGTTTCACCCAGAATGGCTGCGTCAGGATCAGACCGGTGAAGCCATTGCCGGCGTCGGCGGGGCGATAGATGGCGTGCCCGTCGGAAGCCGACAGAGGCATCGGCGCCCGCTGCCGGACCTGATTGTTAACAATCCAATCGGTCATCTCGTCCCCCAGCCCCGGAGGGGCGACGGAAGGTAGCCCAGGGCGCGAGCCCTGGGAATCGGCGTGCCTTTTCCTCTCAGAGCCCTGGAAGGGCGACAGAAACTCCAAAGGTACGATGCCTCTGTCGCCCCTCCGGGGCTCGGCGAATGATTGTTCGACCGCCTCCCAGAGGCTCACGCCCCTGGCTACCGACCTGCGCCCCTCCGGGGCTAGCAGGCTATCCACCTGGGCTATGAAAAGCGCGTTACACGGGGTAGATCCCGCCCACGACGCGGCCAGCAACCCGCCCAGCACCGTATCGCCCGGCGGTAGCCGCGCTTCGAGCGTTTCGAAACGCGGCCGGTAAGTTTTCAAACGCTGGTCGTCGACCCGGCTGCGTTTGGCAACTGAACGACGATTGCCAAAAGTGAATCTGAACCACTTCGAGGCGGGGCGTTCCTGGCGATACATGGCAGTTCCCTCCAAAAGGATCCCTAAAGAAAGATACCTGCGAACTCGGTTAATCGGGCACGAACGCGCCGAACAAGTCGAGCGCATCAACCTGGGTCAAATCCTGCGTGCGCCCCTTGTGCGTGTGCACGAACGGGAAGGCATCTCCCACCTCGGGCCGCCGCACCAACACCAGGGATTGGCTCACACTGTCATGGGCAAAAAAAATATCCACCATACGCAGGTCGGGTTCATTCCTCATGACGCTCACGGGCTCCGAGGGACGGGTGTTGATGAGCGTCGCAACGTGGAGAGACAACGGCGTGACACCCGGTCTGGAAACCCGACCCGGACCACCACCACCGTTCTGAACCTCGAAAGCCCCGATGTCGATGATGGGGTTGTCCGGGTCGATGATGCCCACGATGCGAGGGAAGCCGGGGCCACGCTGGTCCCATTCCGTGGCGTAGCCGTTGTTGCCGGAATCGATGGCCGGGCTGCCGCTCAGGAGGGCGTGCGTGAGCGTCGGCCCACCGTTGTCCTGCAGGGGGCCGAGTAGCGGGTCGATGGGGGCGTCGGCGCTGCCGACCAGGTTGCCGTTGACGCCGTCGCTCAGGCCGGTCATGCCGGTGCCGTCGCCAATCAGGTTGTAATCGCCGCTCGAATCCAGGGGTCCATTGACGTCATCGCGGGTCATGCCCGTGGCGCCTCTGAAGTTGTGGGCGATCAGCGTGTTGTGCAGGACTGGCGAGCCTTCGAAAGCAAACAAGCCTCCGCCGCGGAAGTTGGTGTTGTTCACCCGGTTGGCCGTGAAGGTGACGTTCGTCAAGGTGACGGGGCGTGTGCCAAAGGTGCAGATGCCGCCGCCTTCAATAGCGGCGGTGTTACCGGACAGGGTGCTGTTGCTGACCGTCAGCGTGCCATCGTTGTAGATGCCACCCCCGTAGATGAAGTAGGCGGAGTTACCGAACAGGGTGCTGTTGCTGACCGTGAGCGTGCCATAGTTAGTAATGCCGCCGCCGGAGGGAGCGGAGTTGCCGGACAGGGTGCTGTTACTGACCGTCACCATGCCAGAGTAGATGTAGATGCCGCCGCCGCCGGAGGAGGAGTAGGCGTGGTTGTCGAACAGGGTGCTGTTGCTGACCGTCAGCGTGCCGAAGCTGGAGATGCCGCCCCCGGGGGAGTCGTAGGCGGTGTTACCGGACAGGGTGCTGTTGCTGACCGTCAGCGTGCCACCGTTGTAGATGCCGCCGCCGCCATAGAAGCTAGACATGGCGGAGTTGCCTGACAGGGTGCTGCCCGTGACCGTTAGCGTGGCAAGATAGCCGTTGTAAGTGCCGGCGCCCTCATAGGCCCTGTTGCCGGACAGGGTGCTGCCCGCGAGCGTCAGCGTGCCCGAGTTGTAGATGCCGCCGCCGTAGCCGGCGGAGTTGCCGGACACGGTGGTGCCCATGACCGTCACCATGCCAGAATAGATGTACATCCCGCCGCCGGTGCTGGCGGAGTTGCCGGACAGGGTGCTGCCCGTGAGCGTCAGCGTGCCCGAGTTGTCGATGCCGCCGCCGTAGTCGGCAGAGTTACCGGACAGGGTGCTGTCGTTGACTGTCAGCGTGCCAAGGTTGTACAAGCCTCCTGCTTGGCCGAGGCCAGCGGACCCGGCGAGACCTCTGTTGCCTCCGGTGGCCTGATCCGTGGCAATAGCGCTGCTAGTGATCGTCAGGGAACCGCCATTGACGTATAGACCACCTCCCGTAGCCGACCCGCCGCGCCCGCCGCCAATAGAGCTACTGTAGGTGTATCCAGAGATTGTATAATAGGTGAGATAGCCGTCACCGCCCCGTCCGCCGGTGGCCCGGTTGTTGGCGATCATGCTGTCGGAAATGTCGAGGGAGCCGCCAGTGGCGTACAGGCCGCCAGCGGTCGCCGACCCACCGTCAGCGGCGTATTGGTGGCCGTTGTGGTCACCGCCGCGGCCGCCGCTGGCCTGGTTGTTGGCGAGCGTGGCGCCCGCAAGAGTTAGCGCGCCGCCGGTGGAGTAGATGCCTCCCCCGTTCGCGTTGTGACCGGGAACTGTCAGAGCCGCTCCATCGCCTCCCCGGGCCACGTTATTCCTCATCACCACGTTGTCGAGCGTGACGGCGCCGCCGTTGTTCAGCACGCCGCCCCCCAGCGCGTCCGTGGTCCCCGCCAGGGCGCCGTCCGCTCCATTGTCCTGGGCCAGGCCGGCCTGGATGACCAGGTCCTGGAAAATAACCTGAGTGCCCGGGTTGACGATCTGGAACACGCGATCCTGGAGCTGGCTGGCGTCAATGATGGTGCCGGAACCGGCCCCCTGGATGATCCAGCGGTGGCTGGCGCTTGTGACGTTCAGGTCCCCGGTCAGCCCGGCCGTTTCATGACGGCCGCCGCTGTTGCGGATGGTCAGCGCATAGGTGCCGGCTTCGAGCAGGATGGTGTCGTCATCCGTGCCCGAATCGGCATTGAACTGCAGGACGGCATCGCGCAGACTGCCGCTCCCCGAGCCCCCGTCGGCAAACGTTGTCGGCGTGATAGTCGATGGGACGCTGCGGTCCTCCAGTAGTTCGGCACGCAACGCCATCCGGTAGCGCGGCGGCGGCCGCCGAGAACCACGCCGGGAAACCGCCCATGCCAGGACCGCTTGTGCCCATCGGGACTGTCGCCATTTCATCAAAGGACCGTCCTTAAAAGGGTAAAGGTTGCGTACCCCATAATAAGCGTCAAACGAGTCGCGCTTGACCGCGCCGGAGCGAAAAAAATTGCCACGGCCGGGTATGTCCTTGCAAAGCCGATACGGCTGCTTCATAATGGGCGACACAGCGCTTTGCGTTGGTGTCCCGCACGCGGACAATTTCTTTGAGCCGGCGCGGTCAAACTTCGCCGTTTCGGCGCTTATTCCTATAGGGGACTTTGATGACCTCCCAGTCCAAAGGCGATCAAAGTTCGCTGGAGCGCTTTCGCGGCTACCTGGCACTCCTGGCCCGATTGCACTGGGATGCTCGGCTTCAGGGCAAGTTCGATCCGTCCGACCTGGTCCAGCAAACGCTGCTCGAAGCCTTCGAGAAGTGGGATCAGTTTCGCTACGGGGGCGAGGAAGAATTGGCCGGCTGGCTCCGGAAGATCTTGGCCCATAACCTCGCCGACCTGCTCCGGGCCTTTGGCCGGGCCAAGCGAAACCTGGCCCTTGAAAAATCGTTGGAGGCCGCCCTGGGCGACTCTTCCTCCAGGCTGGAAGGCTGGTTGGCCGCCGAGCAATCCTCGCCCAGCCAGCGCGCCATGAAGGAAGAACAGTTGCTGCGATTGGCCGACGCCCTGGATCAGTTGCCGGCCCCGCAACGCGAAGCCGTGGTGTTGCATTATTTGCAAGGCATGTCGCTGGCCGGCCTGGCCAGCCACCTGGGCCGAAGTCAAGCCTCGGCAGCCGGCCTGCTGCGGCGCGGACTCGGCAAATTGCGCGAGGTCCTCCGAAATGAGAACTGACCCATGAATCCCCTTGACAAACCCGCATCGGATTCGACTGGTAACTCGACAGTCCCTTTTTCGGAAGAAGATCGCGTTGACGGCGTGATTGCTGAATATCTGCGCGCCGCCGATGCGGGGCCGGCGCCCGATCGGCGCGAGCTCTTGTCCCGTCATCCGGACCTGGCGTCGCAGTTGACGGCCTTCTTCGCCGACCAGGATCAAGCCCAGAGTTGGACCAACGCCGTCCGGCCCCTGATTCCGGATAGTCTTTTGGCCCGCCGTTGCCACTGCCCGCATTGCCATCATGCCCTGGAACTGGTGGCCGTCGTCCCGGAAGACATCTCCTGTCCGTCGTGCGGATCGACTTTCCGGGTGGAGCCGGCCCAGCCCCTTCCCTTGGCCGGGCAGCAGCGCCTGGGCCGGTTCGAGCTGCTCGAGGCGGTTGGCGTTGGGTCTTTCGGCACCGTGTACAAGGCCAGGGACCCGGAGCTGGACCGCATCGTCGCGGTCAAAATCCCGCGCGCCGGCCATCTCGCCGGCAAGGAGGATTTGGACCGCTTCCTGCGCGAAGGCCGGAGCCTTGCCCATATTCATCACCCCGGAATCGTGCCGGTCTACGAAGTCGGTCAGGCAGACGGCCTGCCCTATCTGGTCACGGAGTTCGTGCACGGCAAGACGTTGGCGGAGCTGTTGCGGACGCAGCGTTTTTCTCCCGCCGAGTCGGCCGGCCTCATCGCCAAGGTCGCCGACGCTCTGCATTATTCCCACGGCTGCGGCATCGTCCACCGGGACCTCAAGCCATCCAACATCCTGTTGGCGGTGGAGAGTGGAGGGTGGAGGGTGGAGGGCAAAAGACACCAAAAAGGAGAAGCCGATGGGGATCCAGAGTTACAGGGAACTGGAAATTTGGCAGTTGAGCATGGACCTGGCGGAGGAGTGTTACCGAGTGACGAAGGGCTTTCCGAGGGAGGAACTGTTCGGCATGACCAGTCAGATTCGGCGGGCCGCGGCCTCGATTCCGGCGAACATTGCCGAAGGCCAGGGCCGGGAGCACACCAGGGAATTCCTCCATCACCTGAGTGTCGCGAGGGGTTCACTCATGGAGCTGGAAACCCACCTGATGCTGAGTCAGCGTGTCGGGTTGCTCGATCAAGCCAAGGCGGCTCCCCTTCTGACCCAGACCGAGCGCGTCAGCCGAATGCTCTCCGGACTCCGCAAGGCCCTGGAAAAGCGCCTCTGACCACCCTCAACGCTCCACCCTCCACCCTCCACCCGAAGATCACCGACTTCGGCCTCGCCAAGCGCGAAGGCTTCGAGGCTACGATGACGGTAGAGGGACAAGTGTTGGGCACGCCTGCGTACATGAGCCCGGAACAAGCCGGCGGGGAAGCGCATCGCGTGGACGGCCGCAGCGATGTGTACAGCCTCGGCGTCGTCCTCTATCAGATGCTGACGGGCGAACTCCCATTCCGGGGCACGGTGCGCATGCTCTTGCAGCACGTGCTTCAAGATGATCCCCGCTCGCCACGCAGCCTGAACGACCGCGTGCCGCGCGACCTGGAGACGATTTGCCTCAAGTGTTTGCGCAAGGAGCCGGACAAACGTTACCAGACAGCCGGCGCCCTGGCCGAAGACCTGCGCTGTTTCCTGGCTGGCAAGCCGATCCAGGCCCGGCCGATCCATGCCTGGGAGCGAACTCTCAAATGGGCGCAGCGCCGGCCGGCGGTGGCGGCACTGTTGGCCCTGGTCATTTTCGTCGCCGCCGTCGGTTTTGGTCTGGTCACCTGGCAATGGCAACGCGCGCAGGCGGCCGGCCAGGTGGCAGCTAACAAGGCGCAGGAGCTGGAAATCAAGAATTACTACCAGAACCTCGCCTTGGCCGAGCGGGAGTTGTCGGTTAATAACGTGGGCCGGGCCGAGGAGATTCTTGACGCGTGCCCGCCGCATCTGCGCAGTTGGGAATGGCATTGCCTCAAGCGTCTGCGCTACCGAAACTTTCCAGCGCTCCAGCAATACCCCGTGGCCGTCTTTAGCGCGGTTTTTAGCCCCGACGGCCGCTATCTCGCTTCGGGCGGCAGGGACGGGACCGTCAAGATCTCCGAGGTGACGACAGGAAGAGAAGTCTTGACGTTCAAAAAACCCGGGCACGACATCCGCAGCGTGGCATACAGCGCTGATGGGCAGCGCCTGGTCACGGCTGGTCGGGATGGAATCATCATCGTCTGGAGCACGACCACGGGCGAGGCGCTTCATACCCTGACAGGTCACGATGGCCCCGTCAGTCGTGCCCGGTTCAGCCCGGACGGCAACCGGATTGCCTCGTCCAGCTGGGATTACACGGTCAAGCTCTGGGACCTGGCGACCCGCCGGGTAATCCACACCTTTTCCGGCTATCGAGGCGCGCCCGCGGTGCTTGGGTTTCTTCCCGGCGGGCAAGACTTGGTAACGTGCAGCGCGGGTGGAATGGTGAAGGTCTGGGACACAACGACCTTCCGTGAAGTCTCGTCCTTTGGCGAACAAATGTGGCTGGCCTCCATGGCGCTCAGCCACGATGGCCAGCGCCTGGCGCTCGGGGGTCAAGACGGCCTGGTGACGGTCTTGGATTTGGCGACCGGACAGAGGACTCTCACTTTGCCCGGACATACCCTCAGGGTCGGCGGTCTCGCGTTTAGCGACGACGATCGTCGCCTGGTCTCCGGAGGCTACGACAAGACCTTACGGTTCTGGGACACAACCACGGGTCAGGAAACGCTCACGCTGCACGGCCACGCCGACACCATCACCGGCTTGTCGTTCAGCCCCGACGGCCAACAGCTCGTTTCGGCCAGTGAGGATGGGACCGTAAAGCTCTGGGACGCAACGCCTCTGCCGGAGGAAAAAAGAGACCAACAAGTCCTCACTCTGCGCGGGCATGGCCAGCGCGTTCTTTGCGTGGCCTTCAGCCCGGACAGCCGGTGCCTCGCCTCGGCCAGCTGGGATGGGACCGTCAAGATCTGGGATGTGCTCGCGGGGCAAGAGGCTCTCACTTTCCGCGGACATAGCGCCTATGTTTGGGGCGTGGCTTTCAGTCCTGATGGCCGGCAGCTAGCCTCGACCGGCTGGGATTTTCACGTTCGCGTTTGGGATGCCGCCGGCGGTCGGGAGATTCACGCGCTGCGCGGCTTGGGCGGGTATAAGTTTAGCCTGACCTTCCATCCCGACGGCCGACAGCTGGCCGCGGGCACATCCCTCGGGAAAGTGAAGGTGTGGAACCCGACCAGCGGCCAGGAGATCAGAACGCTTTCGGCGCATGACATTGCCTTCATCTACAGCGTGGCGTTCAGCCCGGACGGCCTGCGCTTCGCTTCCGCCGACTGGGATGGAATCGTCAAGGTGTGGGATGCCACCACCTGGAACCCGAACCCGCTCCGCATCTTGCGCGGACACAAGGGCACGGTCCGGTGCGTGGCGTTCAGCCCCGACAGCAAGCGCCTGGCCTCGGCCAGCGAGAACGGGACGGTGAAGGTCTTTGACGTGGAGAAAGGCGAGGAGGTTCTGAATCTCCAGCATACCGACCGCGTCTATAGCGTAGCCTTTAGCCCGGATGGCCGCCACCTGGCCTCCGGAGGCTGGGATCAAATGGTACGCATCTGGGATGCAGCCAGCGGGCAACCGCTGCACACACTTTCGGGCCACGCCGGCTATGTCTGGAGCGTGGCGTTCAGCCCGGACGGCAAGCGCCTCGCCTCGGCCAGTGGCTACGAGGGCAGAGGAGAGATCAAGATTTGGAATACGAGCCTATGGGAAAAGTGAGCCCACATTAGTCATTGGTCATCGCCGCGCTGCTAATGACTAAGGACTAATAACTAATGACCATTGAGGAGTTCGCCATGATCGGCCGACGACACGCATTTACGCTGATCGAGCTGTTGGTGGTGATCGCCATCATCGCCGTCCTTATCGCTCTGCTCTTGCCGGCCGTGCAGAAGGTGCGCGAAGCCGCCAACCGCACGGCCTGTGCCGACAACCTCAGGCAGATCGGTCTGGCGACCCAGAATTATCAGTCGACGTACGGCAAACTGCCGCCGGGATATCTCGGCCCCTTCGCGAACGAATCGAAACCTCCCTATCCTGACAACATCCAGTGGGTGGGCTGCCTCGTGTACCTGTTGCCGTATGTGGAACAGGAGAATATCTACCGCCAGCTCCAGGTGAATCTGGGCGTGAACCAGTTTGGGCCGAATTGGTGGACGAATCAAGCCAACTGGACGATGGCCCAGACGCGCATCAAGTTGTTTTTGTGCCCGTCCGACGATCCCTACCGGTCTACGGAGGGCACCAGCATCGCCAGACACGTCACGAACGTGCCCCACGCGTTTATCACCTGGACGTTTTACAGTACGCCGCCAACCGATGCGACGTTGGGGCGAACGAACTACGCAGGCGTCGCGGGCATCTGTGGGCGAGGCACCAACCCGTTAACCGCTTCCTACGAGGGCCTGTTTACCAACCGGTCTCAGAACTCTCTGGCTCGCGTTCCCGATGGCACGAGTAACACGCTGCTTTTCGGCGAATCGTTGGGTCTGATCGAGGACGGCGTCCGCAAGACTTCCCATTCCTGGATGGGCCGCGGCGTCATGATCACCGCTCATGGAATGCATGCGAACCATTATAGAGTGGAACATAACTTCGATAGCATGCATCCCAATGTGGTCCAGTATTGCTTTGCCGATGCCTCAGTCCGAAGTCTGAGGAAAGGAGTTGCGTACTGGGCCGGCCTTACTCCCTTCCCAGAGACCATACCCGATGAGACTTTTTGGGCCTACCAAGAGATGGCCGGCTTCCGCGACGGCGGTGTCCGCGACACATCCCCCCTCATACCCTGACGTTTTCTTGTTTCGGGTCTCGGATTTCCGATTTCGGATTTTCTCCCACTCCTGCATGATTTTTTAGTCCACACCCAACTGTTTCCTTGCCTCCTGCAATGACGTGGTTGCCCTTTTGCTTTGGACTGCGGTGCTTTGACACCGCTTTGGTCTCTTTTTTGGATCAACCACCGCGGTCTCTGCCACCTTTGGATTTCGAACTTGTTTGGACGCATTTTGCATTTTACATTTTGAATTTTTCATTTCTTCCCATTCAAAAACGCAAAGCGTAAATTGCCCGATTATCTCCGGCTCCTGCATAGAATGAAACCCAGCCCAAAGGCAGCTCCAGGAGCCTCCCCGTGCACATCCTCTTCGTTCACAAAGATTATCCCGCCCAGTTCGGCCTTATCGCCCGCTATCTCGCGCAAAAAATGGGCTATGAGTGCACCTATCTCACCGCGATCCCCGCTCCGGGGCCAGGCAGCGTCGATGTCATGGTCTCCCCCTGGGGCCCCGCCTCCTCCGCCCCTTCCGTCCGAACCGTCGATGGCGTCCGTCTCATCCAATATCCCCTCCGCAGCGGCGCCACCGGCCACAGCCATTACTGTAGCGAGATCTTCGAAAACGCCGTTGCCCACAGCCTCTCGGCTTACGAAACGTTGAAGGCCCACCCCGAGATCAAACCCGACCTCATTGTCGGCCATAGCGGTTTCGGCTCGACGCTGTTCCTCGCCGACCTCTACGCGTGCCCGATCCTGAACTACTTCGAGTACTTCTACTGCCCCGGCCAGTCCTACATCGATTTCCGTCCCGACTATCCGCCGCGCGATTTCGACTTCCTCCGCGCCCGCGCCAGCAACGCCATGACGCTTCTCGACCTGCAAACCTGCACGGCCGGCTACAGTCCCACCGAGTGGCAGCGCAACACCTTCCCCGAGGAGTACCGCTACAAGATAACGACGATCTTCGACGGCATTGACCGGGACTTCTGGTACCGCCGTTCCACCTCCCGCCGCATCGGCAATTTCCCTCCCCTGCCACCCGATTCCCGCATCGTTACGTACGTCGCGCGCGGCCTGGAATCCGTACGCGGCTTCGACATTTTCATGCAGGTGGCCAAGCGCATCGGTGCCGTGCGGCCCAACGTCTTTTTCATCGTCGTCGGTTCTGATCACATCGTCTACGGCGCGGACCGCCAGCACATCCAGGCCCGTTCGTTTCGCGAGCATGTCCTCGCCAAGGACCATTATGACCTGAAGCATTTCCTATTCACCGGTCACATTCCCCCGGCTCAACTGGTGCAAATTCTGAGTCTCAGTGACTTGCACATTTATCTGACAGCGCCGTTTCTGGTCGGCTGGTCTCTTTTCAACGCCCTCGCCTGCGGCTGCACCGTGCTTGCCTCGGACGTCGCCCCCGTTCGCGAGATCATCCAGCATGAGCACAACGGACTTCTCGCCGACTTCTTTGATGTCGACGGCCTCACCCGCCTCGCGCTGCGCGTGCTGGATGATCCCCAGCAGTTCCACCCCCTGGGCCAGGCCGGCGTGCGCCTGATCGACGAAAAATATAGTTTGGCAAAAAATCTTCCCGAGATGGTCGACTTGTGCTGCCGCACAGTGGCGGATACCAAGCCCCGCATGTGACGCCGTTTTCGAGTGCGGTGGTTCGACACCGCTTTGGATGTTTTACTTTTTTGGATTCTGCACCGAAGAACCATTCGGGATTTGTAAACAGTCCCAATCATACATCCGACAAGGCTCGTGTCAAGCAATTCAATTCCTGATCGCATGATCCCCCGGCTTGACCCCCTTCGCGAATCCCCCGGGCCGAAAGGGCCGCGGCTTGTACTCGCCGACAATCTCCACCCGGGATTGAGCCGGGATCTTGTCTTCCATTCCCAGGGCCCAGTAGCTGGCGTTGACCAGTAACCTCCGGAACCCCTCGCTTTCCAGATCCTGCGACGATCCCATGGTGCTCGTGAACACCCGGGCCGTTTTTCCCGCTTGCCCGGTGTAGGTCTTCGTCCAGGCAATCGGCAACATCGGATCGTTCTTCTTCCCGGCCACGGGCTTATCCGTGGGTTGCATCCCGTCCAGCACCTGGCCCAGCACCAACGGCTTGCAGTCTCCCGGGAGGGGCAATGTCACCCCGTAGACATCCGTTGGTCCCCAGATGTCGCCGTCCTGGATCCCGCGTACGATTGGATGGTCTTCCTGGCCCTTGGCAATGATCCCGCAGGTGCTTTCCTTGCCGTGGTTGCCATGGTGGCTGATCCACGTCTCCCCCAGCACCTGTCTCCCGAAGCCTCCGATCCATTCCTTGCTGTTGAACGAATACTTGGCGTACGGCTTGTTCCCCTTGATGTTGAAGGCATGCGTGGCCGTCCGCAAGCCGATGATCGGCCGGCCCGATTCCACATAATCGACGATGAGTTTCATCTGCTCATCGGGCAAATCGCGAAAACGCGTAAAAATAATCATTAAATCCGCGGTCTTGAGAGCTTCCAGGCCCGGAATATTGCTGATATTTGGATTGATCGTCCCGTCCTTCGGATCGATGGCAAATAGCACCGTGCACCGAAAGCCATGGTGCTTGGCCAGAATTTTGCCCAGTTGCGGCAATGCTTCTTCCGACCGATATTCTTCATCGCCACTCACGAGGACAATATGCTTCCCTTTTCCGGGACCCTCAAACCCATCGAAGGTAGCCCCCGCGTCCGCTGCTCGACCTTCCAAACTGAACCACGCCGTCAAAGCGAACAACCAGGCCCCCAGCATCCAGCGCGTTCTCATTGCGCTCACTCCTTCCTTTCCAGCACGCCGCTGTCCGCGCTCAGCGGATCAATATCTGCTCGCGAACCACCGCCTCGTACCGGTTGCCACGGCGCTGCATCTGGAAAATGGTCTTACGAATCTCGTGTTCCTTCTTGTTTTGAAATCTCAGTTCTTTGCGCAGCAATTCTTCTTCGAACTGGCGCGGGAAAAATGCCACGAATCGCACCGGCACTCTGTCCAATTGCAAGGCCTCGGCCAGGGAGCGCACCGATTCGGGTTTGTCGTCAATCCAAAAGATGCGCTCGATTTTGCTAATCGCCTCCACCTGCCCCTTGAGTGGCCGGCTTCTCAGATCGTGATACACCATAAACTGGTTTTCCCCGATCGGAATTGCCAGAATGGCGCCTAACGACTCGAGTTGTCGGAGGTAATCCCGCCCGTCGCGCGTCTCGAAGACTAAAACCCAGCGATCCATCCGGGCCATGACATCATCCAGCCGGCCGCCCGGCGTTCCACCTAGAACGTCCCCGGGCCTGCCGCCTGGGGGCCTGGGCGCTGCCAATATCTGTTTGCGCATTTCTTCCGTAGCTTTGGCCGTGGCTTTGGCTAACTCCGTGTTGGAAGTCTCCGCTTGTTCAATGATGGTTCTGCTTGGATTAACCATTTCCGGAGGTTTTTCCGTGGTCGGGGCAGGCGCCTTCAAGTCAGGCTCACGGCTCACGGGCACATGCGAAGAATTGTTGGCGTTCTGGCTCGGCCCGGCTTCCCGCTTTTCGAACTGCGACCCGCCTTCCCCATCCAGTGCATTGTCTCCTTGCCGATCATCCACAATACTCAGCCGTTCGCCGACCTCAATCGGTCCCTTGTCATTTGCTCGGACCAGAAAAATGCTGCCGCCGACTATCAGAACAAAAAGGAGCACATGGAAAATCACCGACAACATGCCGGAGAGGGGAAACTCGTGATGCGGTGAATAGCGCTTCCAGAATTGTTCATCCGGCGGGATCAACGGTTGTTCAACAGCGGCTATTGATGCCTTTTCATCAGCTGTGGACAATTGGTTTCTCATTTTTCCCCCCTCACCGGGAATCTGCTAGACATGGATCGATCACGCATCCATTCTAAACCTGAGGAAATATGGAAACCAGGCGCATTTCGGAAGAATTAAAGAAAGCAATTTCTTGCGACTGCTTACGCCAGCGAGCAGTCATTAGGATCTGAGGGCAGAAGGTGCCGAATGGGCCCCGTGGAGAGCCGGTTGGAGAGCTGGCGGGTGGTGACTATGAAAGACAGGGCCGAGAAGGTCCCACTTGCGAGTGTCCCCGAGTTGGGATGATGTGGCCGCCTGTGCCTTTATTTGTCACAGGCGGCGTTAGGATCTTATCGAAGCGTCATCCAAAAATCCATTTCACGGCGATAATCCGGCTTATTTCTTCACCTCAAACTCCGCATCGATCACATCATCCTTGCCTTTGCCCTGGCCATCGCCCGGTGGGGCTCCTCCCGGCGCAGCTCCTGCGCCACCTGGAGGTTGTTGTTTGTACAAGTGCTGAGCCATCGCATGCGAGGCCTGTTCCAGCTCGCCAATCGCCTGCTTGATGGCGTTCACGTCATCCTTGCTGGCCGCCTGCTTCACTTTTTCGATCGCTGCCTTGATCGGCGCCTTGTCCGGCTCGGATATCTTGTCGGCGTTGTCCTTGAGCAGCTTTTCAAGTTGCCAGATCATTTGATCCGCCTGGTTGCGGGCATCGATCAGTTCGCGTTTCTTCTTGTCTTCGTCCGCATGCGATTCTGCTTCCCGGCGCATCCGTTCCACATCGGCCTGGCTTATGCCGCTGGAGCTTTCAATACGGATCTTCTGCTCCTTGCCGGTGCCCAGGTCCTTCGCGGACACGTGCAAAATACCGTTGGCATCGATATCAAACGCGACTTCAATCTGCGGCAGGCCGCGCGGCGCCGGCGGAATTCCTTCCAGGTTGAACTGCCCCAGCAGCCGATTGCTCGTGCTTTCCGCGATGGGGCTTTCGCCCTGAAACACGCGCACCGTAACCGCGGGTTGGTTGTCCTCCGCCGTCGAGAATACCTGCTTCTTGACGGTTGGAATCGTCGTGTTGCGCTCGATCAGTTTCGTCATCACGCCGCCCAGGGTTTCGATTCCCAGGGACAACGGGGTGACGTCCAGCAACAATACTTCGGACTTGCCGCCCAGCATCAACTGCGCCCCTTGAATGGCAGCGCCGACAGCGACCACTTCATCGGGATTAACACCTTTGTGCCCTTCCTTGCCGAATATCTCTTTCACCAGGGCCTGAACTTTTGGAACCCGCGTCATGCCGCCCACCATAACCACTTCGTCAATGTCCGAGGGCTTGTACTTCGAATCCGTTAGCGCCCGCATTACCGGTCCGCGGCAGCGTTCGATCAAGTGATCCACCAATTGTTCGAATTTGGCTCGCGTCAGCGACATCTGCAAGTGCTTGGGACCGGACGCATCCGCCGTGATGAACGGCAAATTGATGTCGGTGGTGGTGGCTTGCGACAGGTCCTTCTTCGCCCGCTCGGCCGCCTCCTTCAAGCGCTGCAACGCCATCTGATCTTTGCGGAGGTCGATCGTGTTTTCCTTCTTGAATTCGTCGGCAATGTAATCGATTAAAACTTGGTCGAAGTCGTCGCCGCCGAGATGCGTGTCGCCGTTCACTCCCTTGACCTCGAACACCCCGTCGCCCACATCGAGGATGGAAATATCGAATGTACCGCCGCCCAGGTCGAATACTGCTATCTTCTCGTTCTTTTTCTTTTCCAGGCCGTATGCCAGCGATGCCGCCGTGGGCTCATTGATGATGCGCATGCGCTGCCGCGTCTTCTTGTTGGTCTTGGGATCTTCAATTTCCCATTCGGTGTCGAAACCAGCGATCTGCGCCGCATCGATAGTCGCCTGCCGTTGGGCATCATTGAAGTAAGCGGGCACGGTAATGACGGCTTTGCGCACCGTATGGCCCAGGTAAGCCTCGGCCGCTTCCTTCAGCTTGCGCAACACCATCGCCGATATTTCCGGCGGAGTATATTGCTTGCCGTCGATCTCCACTTTAACCAGCTCGCTGCTGCCGCCGACAATTTTGTAGGGCACGAGTTTTTCTTCCGTTTGCACTTCGTTGTGCCGCCGCCCCATGAACCGCTTGATGGAAAAAACGGTTCGGCGCGAATTCGTAATCGCCTGCCGTTTGGCCGGGTCGCCCACCAGCCGGTCCCCTTTGTCCGTAAACGCTACCACACTGGGAGTTAGACGATTTCCTTCCTGGTTGGGAATCACTTTGACTTCGCTGCCTTCCATGACCGCAACCACGGAGTTTGTCGTACCCAGATCGATACCGATGATTTTTTCACCTTCAGCCACAATGTCGCTCCTTTCTTGCCAATTTCTGTCCGTATCGCTTGATTCTTCAGCAATTGCCATGCCGGGTGTTTCCAGGCCGATTGTCAATCATAACTCTTTAGATTCATGGAGTTTACATACGATTCACAATATTGGCATAATTCGCGAATGTCGCCCATTTGATGATGTGCTGCCAAAATGACAGATTTGGCCGATTTCAATGGATTTTTTGATAAATATGGCAGTTGCATGAGTTTACAACACGAATTTCTCCCAAAAGCTGATCACTGGTGACGAGAAAACCGGACCAGAAAGGTATCATGTTAGTTGACACCGGATTGGTCTCTGCTTAGATTACGAAAGAGAAGCGCCAATTTCTTTAGGTGAGAATTCTTATGACGCGCACGAAACTTGAGCCCGGCACAAACGCCGTTTCTAGTCGCGTTGCCGCCACTCTTCGCAGCCTCCGCACGCAGATTGATCGGCTGGATCTGCAAATCCTGAAACTGGTTAACGAAAGAGCGAGCGTTGCCGCCGAAATCGGCAAATACAAAAATGAAGCCGGGGGCGAAGTTTTTTCACCGGCCCGCGAAGAGGAAGTCCTGCAAAACGTCGTCGAAGCCACCAAGGGCCCCCTCGACGAGGGCACTATCAAGGCGATTTTCCGCGAGATCATGAGCGGTTCCCGCGCGCTCCAGAAAGTTATTAAGGTGGCGTATCTCGGGCCGGAATACAGCTTTAGCCACTTGGCTGCCGTCGAACGCTTCGGTCAGGCTGTCGAATTCATGCGGGTTGGCAGCATTGCCGCGGTTTTTGAGGAAGTAAATCGCAGTCACGCGGATTTCGGTGTCGTTCCCCTGGAAAATTCCACCGATGGCCGAGTCGCCGATACCCTCGACATGTTCATTCGTTTACCTCAGCTGAAAATCTCCGCCGAGGTCCGGTTGCGCATTCACCATAATTTGCTCGCCAATTGCGATCAGCAGGAAATTCGCCGCGTTTACAGCAAACCCCAGGCCCTCTCGCAATGTCGCAACTGGCTCAGCAAGAATGTCCCGCACGCTTCCCTGCATGAAGTGGCCAGTACTGCCACCGCTGCGGAATTGGCGCAACGCGAACCCGGGGCTGCGGCCGTGGCCAGCAATCAGGCTGCCGTTCGCTTCGGTTTGCGCGTCCTTTTCTCCGACATTGAAGATTCCCCGTACAACGAAACGCGCTTTGCCGTGATCGGTACTCAGGAATGCCCCCGAACCGGCCACGACAAAACGGCCATCATGTTCAAAATCGCTCACGAACCTGGCTCTTTGGTCGCGGCCCTGAATGTCTTCAAGCAAAACAAATTGAATCTAACCTGGATTGAATCGTTCCCTGTCAAATCCCCCAAGGCGGAATATGTCTTCTTTGTGGACTTCGAAGGCCACATCGAAGACCTCCGGGTGAAACGCGCTTTGGCAACTCTCAAAGATCAATGCGATCAGCTTTCCATCCTCGGGTCCTTTCCAATTGCCCAGGTCTCCGGATAATAACCGGTGACCGCCTACCATAGTCGGGAACTCAAGCGATGATTATTGTCCTTCGACCCGGTTCCACTCCCGAGCAAATCGACCATATCCTCGAACGCATTCACGAACTCGGTTTCAAACCCCATCTGAGCCGCGGGGAACTGCGGACCATCATCGGCGTCATCGGCGATGAAAACAAGCTGCAGGCGGAGCCCTTGGCCGCCATTCCGGGCGTCGAACAGGTCTTGCCGATCCTCAAGCCGTTTAAATTGGCCAGCCGGGAATTCCATGAGCCGGATTCCATTGTCGAAGTCGGCCGGGTGCGCATCGGCGGCGGCTACCTGGCGATGATCGCCGGTCCCTGCGCTGTCGAAAGCGCCGAAATCCTCGATGGCATTGCCGCCCGGGTCAAGGCGTCCGGCGCCAACATTCTCCGCGGCGGCGCCTTCAAGCCGCGCACCAGCCCCTATAGCTTTCAGGGGCTCGGCGAGGAAGGCCTGAAAATTCTCCGCGCCGTCGGCGCCCATCACGGCATGCCGGTTGTCACCGAAGTCATGGATCCCCGCCAGGTCGACGTGGTCAATCGTTACGCCGACATGTTCCAGATCGGCGCTCGCAACATGCAAAACTTCGATCTCCTCCGCGAAGTTGGACAGACCGACAAACCGGTGTTGATGAAACGCGGCATGAGTGCAACGGTGAAAGACCTGCTCATGTCCGCCGAGTATATTTTGGCCGCGGGCAACCATCAGGTGGTCCTATGTGAACGGGGAGTCCGCTCTTTTGAAGACTCCACCCGCAACATGCTCGACCTGAGTGCCGTGCCGAATGTGAAAACCCAGAGCCATTTGCCCATCATCGTCGATCCCAGCCACGCTACCGGCCGGCCCGATTTGATCCCCGCCATGGCGCGCGCTGCGGTCGCCGCCGGTGCCGATGGCGTCCACGTGGAAGTCCATACTTGCCCCGAAAAAGCCCTTTCCGATGGTCCCCAGGCCTTGCTGCCGCACCAATACCAGGCGCTTTTGGTTGACCTTCGCCGGCTGGCAGCCGTGATGGACAAAAAAATGGACTGAGAGCCTGACTCATGCGGACATGCTTTGTCGCCGGCAACTGGAAAATGTTCACCAACGCCGACTCGGCCCCCCGGCTTGCTGCAGCCGTGGTGCAGGGGCTGGGCGCCGAAAATCGCGTCACCGTCGCTGTCTGTCCGCCATTCCCTTACCTCTCTCTTGTGGCCGACACACTCCGGGGCAGTGCTGTCGCTCTCGGAGCCCAAAATCTCTATCCAGAAATCGAGGGTGCATTTACCGGCGAAGTCAGTCCGGCCATGTTGGTCAATGTCGGCTGCCGCTATGTTATTGTCGGTCACAGTGAACGCCGCCATAAACTCGGCGAAACGATTCCGTTTATCAACCGCAAGGTAAAGATGGCCCTGGCCGCAGATTTGTCCGTGATTCTATGCGTGGGTGAAACCCTGCAAGAGCGCGACGCCGATCGCACCGAGATGATTCTCGATGAGCAATTGACCGGCGGAATCTCCGGCGTTGCCGCCAGCGAAATACATCGGGTGACGTTGGCGTATGAACCGGTCTGGGCCATCGGTACCGGCCGCAATGCCACGCCGGATCAGGCTCAGGCTGCACATGCTTTCCTGCGCCGCCGCTTGAGCGAACTTTACACGCCATCCCTTGCTCAGGCGCTCGTGATTCAATACGGCGGCAGCGTGAAACCGGAAAATGCGGCCTCTCTGATGAACCGGCCCGACGTTGATGGCGCTCTAGTGGGCGGCGCCAGCCTTCAGGCAGATCAATTTCTTGCCATTGTTCGGGATGCGATTCCTCACTAATTCTCGAGACCAATCAGGACAGAATAACTACTTTTCCCGAATCCACCGACTGCTGCGCCGCCAGGCAGAGCGATACAGCCCATTTGCCGTCGGTTCCATCGGCCGCGATGGGTCCCTCTCCCCGGACTGCTTTTACCATCATGTCGATCTCGGCCTCGAGCTCGTAAACCTCCCCGCTCGTCGTGCTCAAAGGAATGTCGACAACCTTTTCCCCGTCGTGGTATTTGAGGCTGTAGCGCGGGTGCAAATCCCGGTCCAGCGCTCCGCTCCAAGCGGCCCAGAGAGATCCCCGGGTTCCTGTCAATTTTACGGTCTGATGATGCTCGAAGGCGCCGAGAGTTTGCGATATCACCGCATAGGCCCCGCGTGGAAAGCTTACGATGGCGCTGAAATTATCCTGCAATTCCGGATGCCCCGATTGTCGCGAATTTGCTCGCGCATAAACGGCAATGGGATCTCCTTGGCGACCATAGTACCACCGGGCCAGGTCAAAGAAATGAATCGGTTCTTCCAAAATCCAACTGCCGACGCGATCCCGATTATAACGCCACCCGGCACTTCCCTGGCGGTAAGGCCGCCGCCACAGCTCGACCAGTACATAGAGCGGCTCCCCTACAGATCCGGCATCCACCATTTCTTTGACCTTGCCCCATAATGAGGAAAGCCGGAGCTCATGGCCGATTGCCAGCTTCTTCCCGACGGCTTCGGCCAGGCGAATCAACCCCTCGCAGTGAGCCCCGGTCAACGCCATCGGTTTTTCCAGCAATAAATGTTTCCCCGATTGCAGTACCGCCGTACTTACTTCAAAATGCAGGTCGGAGGGAAGAACGACATCCACGACGTCGATATCGTCACGCGCAACCAGCGATTGGTAGTCTTCATGAATCCGGGCGCCGGGATGGCTGGCATGGGCCGCCGCGCGGCTTTCCGCCGACCGGGTGGCAATCGCCGCCAATTCCGCGCCGGAAGTTCGCGCAATCGCCGCGGCATGATGGCTTCCCCAGGTGCCGTAACCAATGAGGCCGAACCGGATCGATTTCATTCCCAACTCCCTTGAGTTTCTGCTGACTGAACCAGCAGGTTACCGCTATCTTATTCGTAGGACCCGTGTAGCGCAGAATGAACTTCCACAAGCAATCGAGGCAATTGTGATCAATCGCGGGCAAAACGACGGCCACTGGTACGATGGTGTCACCCGTTATCAGTGGCTCGTGCTGATTATCGCGTCGCTCGGCTGGGTTTTCGATGTGTTCGAAGGGCAAATTTTCGTCGCCAGCATGAACGAAGCCATGCCTTCCTTGCTTCCCGACGAAGTCAAACGTCTCGATGAAAAAACTCAGGATGGCTACAAGGCGTTTTACAACAATGTTGCCCTGACCAGTTTCCTCGCCGGCGGGGCTTGTGGCGGCATTCTCTTTGGCCGGCTAAGCGATCGCGTCGGCCGTACCGGGACGATGATTCTCACTATTGCCGTCTATTCCGCCTTCACCTTCTTGTCCGCCCTTTCCCAGGCATGGTGGCATCTGGCACTGTTCCGGTTCCTGGTGGCAATTGGTGTCGGTGGCGAATGGGCCGTTGCCAGTGCCCTGGTTGCCGAGGTCTTCCCCAGCCGCGCCAGGGCCTGGTCGCTGGCAATCTTTCATGCGTCCAGCGTGCTGGGCACCTTCCTGGCCATCGCGATAGGCATCCTGGCGAAGCCCAATCTGCTTTTCAACTTCGTCCTGTTTGGCAACGCCCTGGAAATTCCGGGGTGGCGCCTTGGTTTCCTGCTGGGCGGAGTGCCGGCTTTGTTGATCGTTTGGATTCGCTTGTCCTTACGCGAACCCAATGACGCACATGCAAAACCAAGGCGCTTCGAATCAGACACTCCGCCAGCCAGATTCTGGGACGTTTTCCGGACCGGTCTGCTGAGCAAAACTGCGATCGGCGTCGGTCTGGCAGGAGTCGGCCTTGCCACGTTTTGGGGGGTTCATATCTATGGCAAAGATCTCCTACGCTCTGCAAAGGAAAAGGAATTCCTTGCACAAGTGTTGGCGCGGGAAGACAACCACGTTCTCCCCGAGTGCCTGTCGCCGCAGGAGAAAGCCGCGCTGCTCCAACCCTTTGCCGAATCGATCAAGAATTGGGAATTGTTCGGTATGTCACTGGTGACTCTGGGAGGTGGCTTGGGCCTGGTTTTCTTTGGCCCCTTGTGCGAGTGGGTCGGCCGGCGCGGAGCTTTCCTGGCGTTTCAATTCGGAGGTTTAATCCTTTCCGTGATTCTGTTCCAATTTGTAACCGTAGACGCGCTTCTCCTTGTCACCTTGCCGATCTTCGGCTTCTGGACCTTGGGCATGCATGCCGGCTTCGCCGTTTTTTTTCCGGAATTGTTCCCGAAAAACCTGCGCGGTACGGGAACCGGTGTCTGCTTCAATGTCGGACGGGTTTTGGCTGCCCCCGCGTTGCTCTTGAGCGGCTGGATGCAAAAAAACTGGCATTGGAGCCTGGAAAATTCCGCTACCGTGCTAAGTCTGTTGTTTCTTCTTGGACCGCTTTTGTTGATCCGCGCGCCGGAGACCAGAGGACGTGAACTGGCATGATTTCTAAAGCAATTGTAGATCCTGCGTTTGCGGCAAGTCGTTGAGCGACTTGAGGCCGAACATCTCGAGAAACCGCGTTGTCGTGCCGAAGTACACTTCACGCTGCTTGGATTCCCCTCGCTGCACATTGGCGATAAGCCCCCGGCGGACCAATTGGCGGATCAAGGCTCCGGATTCCAGGCCGCGAAAACTATCGACTTCCGCCTTGGTCGCCGGTTGCCGATACGCGACCAGGGCCAAGACGTCTATCGCTGCCGCCGACAAGCGGGCTTCCCGAATTCCGCCATAAAGTTTTTCCAAAACGAACCGAAAATTGGGCCGCAGTGTCAGAGTATAACCCTGTTGCTGAACGCAAATCATGTATGGCCGTCCCTGCCGCCGGTAGTCCTTGTTGAGTTTATCAATAGCTTGTGTAAATTGCGGAACGGTCAATCCGCGTATCGTTTCTCTCGCGTGTACCGCCGTCAAGGGAGAGCCTCCCACAAACAACAGGGCTTCAATGATGCGCTCGAGCGACGGCGGGACTGCGTCGGATGAAGGTTCCGTTGCCATTGCCTCCGATTGGACCAGGACTTCCTCGCCGTCGACTTCCCACCTTTGGCCATTCAATAAAGGCCAGTAAGCCCGCCCCAGGTTTTCCGCCGACTCCGTCGGCGGATTATTGGCCGTTGGATCGAGCAATTCATCCACGAAAATCGTCCTCGCCTTGGATTGGGCCGGAACCCTTGCGAATCCGTTTCAATGTGGAGCATGCGGCAAGAAGAACACGCCGGTAATAAACGTGCCCGTCCATAAAACTCCAAAAATCGCCGCCAGCTTCAGGTGCAACGGGCGGCGGTGGGTTAATCCGGTAAACAACATGGCCGGCAATAACGCAGCCGCTGGCAGCGCGAAACACCAATGGATCAGCAGAGATTGCCGCGTGGTCCGATCAAAATAATCGAAAATCGTCGGGTCAATGAGCCGGACGATGACTTCCAATCCGATCAGTGCGCTGATGGTAAGCACAAAGAAACCGATGTTGATTCGCCCGTGGAGCCGAATTTTTCTCTTGGCCAGAGCGACCAGGGAAGCCAGCAACAAAACGGTAACGGCACTGACGGCTATCTTCAAAATAAAAATGACGTTCCAACCAGTCAACACAACAAGTGCCCTTAACCGAAATTCACATTATAGGCCAAAATACCGCTCCGGCTGCCTTCCGGTGCGGTTTGGCCGGCTCATGTTTCCACCGCCGGTGCAGCCAAAAATATTGCTCCGGAGCGCTGCGAATCATGGCTTCGAGAGCGCTGGTAAATCGTTGGGTAATGCACCGCAGCGCATCGGGTTGTCCGCTGTAGTTTTCCGGTACTATGACATCTGCTATCACGGCCTGATACCGCATCGGCTCGCCGCGCTTTGCCGCTCCAAACACCACCAGGGGAACCCGGTGTTCCAGCGCTAGCAAGGCCACTGCTTTGTGCGTCGATGCGGGCCGGCCGAAAAAATCCACAAACAACCCCCGCCGGCCGGCATCCTGATCGGCCAGCGTCGCCAACACACCTCCCTGTGACAAAACATTTTGAATCTGCTCGAAATCCCCTTGTTTTGCCAAGACCTTTTGCCCGGTACTTTCCCGAAAACGCCGCATATATTGGTCCAGGTAGCGATTGTCCAGCGGTCGCGCAATCGCGTACCCTTTAAAACCGAATAAGCCCAGCGCGAAGCCCCCCATTTCCCAGTTGCCGAAATGCCCGGTGACAAGCATAACCGGTCTACCGGAAAGGAGGCAATCCACCAGCACTCGGCCCCGGTCCCGGTCCAGCTCAAAGTATTGCCGCCACGTAGTAGGATGCATTTTCCGCGGCAGGTGCATGATCTCGATCAGCAACGTGCAGAAATGGCGATACACCGACCGGACCAGGAGATCCAGTTCGCTTTCGTTGTAACGGCCCGGAAATGCCAGGCGCAAATTTTCCATCGCCACCAGCCGGTGCCGCCTATCGCAATGATACACAAGCCTCGCCAGTCCCGTCGCGAAAGTTCGAGCGGTATTGAGGCTTAGCGCTTGAACTGTGCAAACCAATAAGCGAGCCACCAAGTAAACCAGGAAATCCAGCCATGCAAAATGATTTTTTGCCATCGGTCATTCCATTGACCAGTTCTTAATTATTTCCTTTCAAGGTCACAATCTGGCGCGAGTCTGCGGACTGATAAATCCCGAGAATGATCTCCACCGCTTTGCGTCCCTCGCGGCCATCGACCAGCGGTTTCTTGCCGGTCTGCAATGCCTGGACAAAGTCGGCAAGCTGCCGGCGATGGTATTCGTGTGAAATCGCGGCTGGATTGCTGGCGCCCCCGGATGCACCGACTTTTTGCGCGAAGCGTTGCCGAATTCCCTTGTCTTCATCCGTCTCGGCGCTGAATTCCCAGCGCAGCACATCTTCTTGCTCGACGACCGCGCTGCCTTTATCGCCGTGCAAGGCGATCGTCTTCGGCAATCCGGGGAAGACACTGGTTGTCGCCTGGATAACGCCCAGGGCGCCGTTGGCGAAGCGCAAACACGCCACCGCGGTATCTTCGACTTCGATGCGCTCGTGGGCTAAGAGGGCCGTAAATGCGGTGACATGCGTCACTGGACCCATCATCCATGCCAGTAGATCCACGTTGTGGATGGCCTGGTTCATCAGGGCGCCCCCGCCGTCGAGCGCTTTAGTCCCGCGCCAGCCGCCCTGGTCATAGTACGACTGGGGCCGCCACCATTTGCAGGTTGTCTCGCCCAGGGTCAACCGGCCGAACCGGCCGGCATCGACCGCCGCCTTCAGCGCCCTGTTGGCATCGGCAAAGCGCGATGGAAAGATCGTGCATAGCTTGACGTGATTCCGGTCGCAGGCTTCAATGATCCGGTCGCAGCGCTCCAGCGTAACTTCCAGCGGTTTTTCAACGACGACGTGCTTGCCCGCCTGGGCCGCGGCAACCGCCGACTCCATGTGCGCGCCGCTCGGCGTCGATACGATGACGATTTCCACATCTCGCCGTTCCAGAGCTGGCGCCAGCGCGTTGTACAGTTCGCAGCGAAGTTGGTGCTGAGCGGCAAAGTGCGCAAGCGCCGCCGGCACCGAATCCACCACGGCCACCACTTTGGCCCCTTCGATTTCCGCCAGCGCCTTCAAATGAAAGCCGGCGATCATGCCGCAGCCGACAATTGCAAAACCAGGCATAATTTGTTGTCCTTGATCTTGTCGAAATCTTATTTAGCGAAATCCTAATTCGCCGTGCGTGCACCATACCAGCCCGCAGCGCCAACAAGGGCACGCCACAAACATTGGAACCCATCCAAGCCCGCGGAGCCAGCAAGGGATTTTAATCCGGACTACGCACCAAAAACGCCGCCCGCCACAAATATTGCAACCCGCTCAGGGCGGTGGCCCCCAGCATGGCATATATGATGCCGTCTTTAAGTCGAAGAACCAGCTCCACAAAATCACCTTCCTGTTTCGACTCTTCCAGGTGCAATGCCAGGAAAATCCCAAAAAGAGCGGCACATTGCAGCCCCATTTTCACCTTTCCCAGCCAGTCTGCTCCGAAACCCACTCCGCGGTTCTCAAAAAAACTGCGCATGCCGGTTATAATCAATTCCCGTGCCACTACCACGGTCACCATCCACGGTTGCAGACCGGTTTTGTTGGGAAATCCCAAAAGAAAAATGAATGCTCCACAAATCAACACTTTATCCACCAATGGATCAAACACCCGCCCGAGCGCGCTGCTCAATCCTTGCCTGCGGGCCAGGTAACCGTCCAGCCAATCGGTGCCTGCGGCCACGGCGAACACAAGCCCGCACCATAGCCAGGACTCGCCGGCAATGAGAAAGAACAGCACAATGGCCAGCCCCAGGCGGGCCGCCGTGAGTTGATTGGGCAAATTAAAGACGCCAGGCCGCGGAGAACTTACAGTGGCCATTACTCACCTTCCTTGGGAGATGGCTCGAGCTGCGAGATCATATCCATCGGCGCCGGTGATCTTCACCCGCACGAAATCACCTGCATGAAGTCCCTTCCCCTTGACGCGAACTAGTCCGTCAATTTCCGGCGCATCCGCATAACTCCGGGCCAGCATATGGTTCGGAACCTCGGGGTCCGGGCCATCGATGAGGACTTCCATCTCTCGGCCCACCTGATTTCGGCTCCAATCAAACGCAATCGCCTGCTGCGCTTCCATCAAGCGTTTTTGCCGTTCGCTCTTGAGTTCTTCCGCCAAATGGCCTTCGAGCCGCGTCGCCGGTGTTCCCGGCTCGAATGAATAGGGAAACACCCCCAAGCGCTCAAATTGAGCGGCCCGTACAAACTCCAGCAGCTCCGCGAATTCCACCTCAGTCTCGCCGGGAAAACCGGCAATCAGAGTAGTTCGCAATACCAGGTTAGGTATCGCAGCCCGCAATCGATTCAATAACTCCTCGGTAGCCGGTCGATTCACGCGCCGTTGCATCCGTTTCAATATTCTGTCGTTGATGTGCTGCAACGGCATATCGAGGTAAGGAACAATCTTTCGGGAATTCGCTAAAGTGTCGATGAGTTCGTTGTTGAAGTGCATCGGGTAAGCATAGAGGATGCGAATCCATTCCAGCCCGTCCACCTTGCCCAATTCCGAGAGCAGTTCGGCCAACCGAACGCGGCCATAGAAGTCCAGGCCATAATACGTCGTATCCTGGGCTACCACGATCAGTTCGCGCACGCCATCGGCTGCCAATTCGCGGGCCTCGCGAAGCACTTCTTCCATTGGTTTGGTCACATGTTTGCCCCGCATGGAAGGAATCGCGCAAAAGGTGCAAAGCCGATCGCAGCCTTCGGAGATTTTGAGATAGGCATAGTGGCGCGGCGTAATCCGCAAACGGGCGGTATCTTCCTGGGCACGCACCGGGGCAGGCCGAAACAGGCTGCGCTGTTCATTCCGTTGCGCCAACGCGCGATCGATGACCTCGGCAATGTCCTCCCGGCCAAATACCCCCACAATTTGGTCCAGGCCGGGCATCTCTTGGTGGAGTTCCTCCTTTTTTCGTTCCGCCAAACATCCGGCGGCGACGACCGCACCAATGCGACCCTTTCCCTTGAGATCCAACATTTCCCAAAGCACCGCCAGCGATTCCTGGCGGGCCGGTTCAATAAAGCCGCACGTATTCACCACCACTACGTCGGCTCCCTCGGCTTCCGGAACCAAGGTGTACCCGTCCTGCGCTAGTTTGCCCAGCATGCGCTCGGAATCGACCAGGTTTTTCGGACAACCCAGGCTGACAAAAGCATAGGTTCCTTTGGACCGTCTGTTCATGTTTCTTGGTTATATCGCATGTATTGATAGAGCGTCAAGTTAGTTCACGGAACGCCCTTTCAGTATTCATTAAAAAAGATGCAAAATTCATGAAAAAAACTCTTGCAGTTTGCCTTAGAAATGGTCTAATGCCTTTTCAGCCCCCCTCAAGAATACTGGTTCAACCGATTGCCTGGATTATTGCCCTGTCTCCAGGTTGACTGTCGCGAACTCGGTATTTGAATCAGGTAAGGAGATTCTCTTAAGAACTCTCCTTTGCGGTGGCAGTTTTCACTGCCATCCGCTGCCTGCGGAGATTGTGCGCAGTTTTTTCCCCACAAGCGCTTTGCCTTCCGTGGAACAAATAATTAATGCGAAACTTTTTCGCCGTTCTGGCCTTTAATGCGATATCCGATTTCAGATTTGTTGATTCCTAATTGAGTTTACTGGCGGACTATCTTCATAGGCTCTGGTTAGAGAGGGAAAACTATGTTTCGTTATTCCTCCTTGGCCTTGCTCTTCCTGATGGGAAGCAGCATCTCCGTTCAATCTGCACCGCAAGTGCAGATCCAGGTCGGTTCAACCCCGATTTTGCTTAGTTCCAGAACAACTAGCGGCGGGGTCACTATTGTCGATTTCGGAACCACGGAAATTGGTAAATCCGTTTCCAAGACCTTCACGTTGAAAAACATCGGCACGGAAACCGTTCAATTGTTGGAGCCGATCCGGGTGCCGCGAGGGTTTACGCTTATGCGCCGTTTTGGCTCGACGACTCTGGCGCCAGGCCAAACATCCTCGTTTGTCGCCGCCTTGAATTCCGCCAGCGCGGGAAGATTGCGTGGCAATGTCGCTTTTACGATCCGCGGAACCCAGGATCTTCGTATTGCCGTTCCGGTTGTCGGAACCGCATTTGGTTCCGCATCGATGCGCATAATCCAAACCGGCGACATTGGTTTTCGGACAGTGGGCAGATGGTCGCGCGTTACGCTGCAAAACAGTCGGGGGACGGCCCAAAACGTTCCGGCCGGAACCGGCGCGAGTGTCGCCACTTGGACCTTTACCGGTCTGCAACCGGGCCAGTATTTTGTCTCCACCACTTGGTCGGTACGCGATGCTCATGCCAGCAATGCTCCTTTCACCGTCGTGGATGGCACTAAAGCATTTGCCAAAGTCCTGGTCAATCAACAACTTGCGCCCGCGGATTTTCACGATGCTGGCGTCGCCTGGAAAACGCTCGGCACCTTCCGGATCACCGGAAACTCGCTTGCAGTTCGCCTGACTGACCAGGCCAATGGCCCCGTCATGGCCGATTCGGTTCGCATTGAAAAGGTCGGCTTCCCCGGCAGAATCATAACTCCGGGAGATAAAGGCTTTGTCCAAACCGGCTCCGGCAACAAATCCCTGGCCATTTGGACTTTCAACGATCTCGTTCCCGGCCAATACCGAGTCTCCGCCGATTGGGCTGCCGGCAATGCACAGTTCACGTTAGTCGATGGCAACAGAGGTTTGACCACCGTGGATGTCAACCAGCAGCAATCTCCCCGGGATTTCCGCGACGCCGGCACATCCTGGAAAGACCTTGGACTATTAGGGACTCTCTATCGAATCACCGGCAATAGCCTCACCGTTCGCATGACCTCAGCAAGTACGGCTGCCGGGCGGGCGGGCGCCATCCGCGTCGAGCGGATTTATAATCCCGCCGGCTCCGCCGCACCGGAAGGCGGGACTACCTATGCCGATGCCGTTCGCTATCTGGAACAGGCCACATGGGGGCCCAGCGATGCGGCTATCGCATACGTGCAACAAGTCGGCATTCCCTACCATATCCAGGAGCAGTTAAACACTCCGACTTCCGATTATCCCCAACCCGATCTCTATCCCACGAATCAAACCACCGGTTGTTCCGGGATGGGCCCTACTTGCGGTCGCGACAATTACTCCGAGTATCTGCTGCAGACTCGCTTTTTTACCAAGGCCTTTTATGAACAGGATCAGCTGCATCAACGCATGACCTGGGCCTTGCATAAGATCTGGGTCATTTCCGGACGTGATGGCAATGTCCATCCTGCAGCTCACCTGGCAGCGTATTTACGCGTTTTGGATCAAAACGCCTTGGGAAATTTTCGCACGCTGATGGGAGCCGTTACTCTCAACGCGGGCATGGGCAAATACCTCGACATGGCAAATAGCAACAACGGCAGTCCGAATGAAAACTATGCGCGCGAAATTATGCAACTCTTCACCGTCGGTTTAAATCTGCTGAATCCCGATGGAACCCTCCAATTGGATGGTTCCGGCAATCCGATATCGACTTATGATCAGTCTACGGTCTATGAATTCGCCCGGCTTTTCACCGGTTGGCAATTGGCCCCGAACGTCCGTACCGGCGTTCCGGATTATATTAGTCCGATGGTCGTGTGGACTCCGGAAACCAACCATCACGACCGGGGTTCGAAGACCTTGTTAAATGGATTTACGACGTCGCCGAATCAGAGCACGACAAACGATCTAAATACCGGGTTGGACAACATTTTTAGTCACCAAAATGTTGCACCCTTCATTGCCAAGAGTCTGATTAAGCAATTGGTTACCAGCAACCCAAGTACAGATTATGTCTCGCGGGTGTCGGCCGTTTTCAATGACAATGGGTCCGGCGTTCCGGGGGACTTGGCCGCTGTTGTGCAGAGCATTCTCCTCGATCCCGAAGCCCGGAATATGCCCACCGATCCTTCCTATGGAAAACTTCGGGAACCCGTCCAATATATCAACAACCTCTGCAGGGCCTTCCCCGTCACTGCTTACAATGATCGGACTCAGCAAAGTGACGGCTATTTGAGCCCGCAAGCCGTCAACATGGATCAGGACGTTTTCCGACCATTCACGGTTTTCAGCTATTTCATGCCAGATACCTTATTGCCTGGCTCCCAAACCTTGCTGGCGCCCGAGTTCGACATCCTTACCACCAGCACCGCCATTCGCCGGGCCAACTTCATCAACCAGATGACTAGTCCAAACGGCGGCGCCGATGCGTATGGCATTAACGTCGCTACGAATTCTCCTCTGGGAACCAAACTGGATTTGAGCGCCGTTCAAGCCTTGGCCGGTGACCCGGCTGCCATGCTCGCCTATTTGAACAACATCATGCTTCACGGAACCATGTCCCAGGATATGGTGGACCGGATTACGCCGGCAATTAACGCCGTGGCCGCGAGCAATCCTTTGCGGCGCGCCAAGGTGGCGGTCTATCTCGTGGCTACTTCTTCCCAGTACCAGGTTCAACAATAACCAAGCAACTTCGGTTGCCTAACTAAAAAGGGGATTAACCAAATGGAAACATCACGCCGACACTTTATGAAAATGGCGGGGTATGGGCTCGGCACTGCCGCCCTCACCACCCTGATGGAACAGTTTACCGTGGCCCATGCCTTGGCCGGCCCCAACGGCGGCTACAAGGCTTTGGTTTGCGTCTTTCTCGCCGGCGGCAACGATTGCAACCAGACGCTGATTCCGCTCGGAGATGCCAGTGATCCCACGGGCGGTTACCCCGCATACTACAATGCGCGCAATTCTCACAATTTGGCGATTGCGCAGAGTAACTTGTTGCCGATCAGCACCAGTTACGGGCAATACGGTCTCCATCCCAGCCTGACGAATTTTCAAAATTACTTTAATCAACGCCAACTGGCCATAACCTGTAACGTCGGCCCTCTGGTCACCTACCTCAGTCGTGCTACATATCGAGGCAACGGCGCAAAGCCGTTTCAATTGTTCTCCCATTCCGACCAAGTTCTGATCTGGCAAACGTCCCGAGGAGATATTCGAGCTCAATCCGGCTGGGGCGGTCGCATCGCCGATCTATATCCCCCATCCAGCTACCCCATGGTGACTTCCGTCACCGGTTCCAGCCTCCCGATTTACACGATTGGTGTCAATCGCCGACCGCTCGGAATTGCTCCCCATCCGACCACGCTGCGAAATGTTTTGAATCTTACAGGCTTCGGCACAACCGCCATGGAAACGGCACGCCGGACGGCCATGGACCAACTGCGAACCATCGACCGACTCAATACCGTCGTGGGTGCTTCCATGGATGTCACCAGCCAGGCGCTACAAGTGAGCTCCATTTTGAACGTCGATGACCCTACCTTCCAAACTGTTTTTCCAAACACCACCTTGGCCAATCAGTTGCGGCAGGTAGCCAAGATCATGGCCGTCAATGTGAACACGGGATTCAGCCTCGGCAACAAGCAAATGTTTTTCTGCCAACTGGGAGGCTTTGATACCCACCAAGCTCAGAACGTTAATCAACCACCTTTGTTGACCCAGGTTAACAATGCGTTGAAAGCTTTTTACGATGCCACCGTAGAGATTGGCGTTAATTCGGGCGTGGTCACGTTTACGATTTCCGACTTTGGTCGGACTTTGAATCCGGGTGGGAGCGGCCAAAATGTCGTCGGGTCCGATCACGCCTGGGGCAGCCACCACTTCGTCTTGGGCGATCCGGTCCAGGGCGGCGACCTCTTTGGCCGGCCCATGCCCGCCAGTGATGGAGGCAACGGCACAGTTTACCCCACCCTGACGACAGGTGGACCTTACGATACAGATACTCGCGGTCGGTGGATTCCAACGGTTTCCGTTGAGCAATACGCCGCAACCTTGGCACAATGGTACGGGGTCAGCCAGACAGACCTCAACACGGTCTTTCCGTTGTTAAATCGGTTTGATGGGCCCTTGACCTTCTTGCCCGCTGGTTAGTCTTCGGGGCGTCCGGCAGAGGAGTCTGAAATGAGGCGGTCTCCGACAAACCGTGCCGGGGTATCAAAACGGTACCATATCACGGTTCGTCTTGTTTTGGAACACTTGGAATCCCGTCTTCCCCCGGGTTCTATCCTGGGTTGGTTTTGGAGACTGGAGCCCATACCTGCTGCGCTATTGTCTCCTTTGAATCCATCCAATTTCGGTCGGAGCCAAAACAGTCGCGGAGCTGATTCAAAAAATATCTTCCCGTTGCAATTCCGCGCGCGGACAGACAATCTCAGACCTTCCGAAATACAAGGAGCGCCGGCGGGCGTCCAATCCATCGAGGCCGACAACCAACAAACGGCCAGATTGGTTAAGGAACTTGCCCGTATTGACGAGATCTTCGACTCCTTGGATTGGAACTCGAATGCGGAGTCGGAGCAAGTTTCTTCGGCCTCCAATGACTCCGGAAGCACTTGGGGGCCCAATGATTACACGAGTCCATTGGTAGGTTCACCGAGCCTGCCGAGTCCCGGAAATGAACAGCCTGTATTTTCCGTTTCAATGCCTGATCTAATGCCTTCATCCCCTAGGCCTTTCCCCTTGATTCTCGGTCAGAAGCCAGTTCCTCCACCGGTCAATACATTTTCAAACCATTCCCAGATAGTTGACAATTACGGCCAGCTACCGTTGAGTTTCGTCCCCAATCGGGGCCAAACGGATCCGAGAGTTCAATTTACAGCTGCGGGAAACGGTTACACGCTGTTTCTGACAGGAACCCAGGTGGTCTTGAGTCTGCAACATCGAGATTCTGCCGGTTCCGATGCCATGCTTCCTGAGCCAAACCGGGCTGCGCTGTTTATGGAAATGGTTGGGGCCAATCCGTCGGTCCAACCAGTTGGACAACATCCGCTTCCAGGGAAGGTCAATTATTTGTTGGGAAATGATTCCGTCCGATGGCAGGCGGACATTCCTACTTTTGGACGCGTGGAATTCCCCAATATCTATAACGGGATCAATCTCGTCTATTACGGCAACCAGGGACGCCTCGAATACGACTTTGACGTCGCACCGGGGATCGATCCCAAAGTCATTTCGTTACGGTTTGCCGGCGCGCAACATATTTTCATCGACCAACAAGGCAATCTCCTCCTTCAAACCGCGGCGGGAACCATTCGGCAGCACCAGCCGATACTTTATCAGGAGGATAGCCGCGGGCGCGTGGAGATTTCCGGTAGCTATGTACCTTTGGGTGAAGACCAGGTGGGATTTTCCATGGGCCCGTACGATTCGGCAAAACCCTTGGTGGTCGACCCGGTTCTTACCTACTCCACTTTCCTGGGGGGCTCCGGTACGGACTATGGCTACGCCATCGCCGCGGACAGCTCGGGCGAAGCCTTCGTGGCCGGAGAAACCGGCTCCACCGACTTTCCCACAACACCAGGGGCTTTACAAGACAGCAGTGATGGGAACATCCACGCTTTTGTAACCAAATTGGACCCATCCGGGTCGTCCCTGGTTTATTCGACTTATATCGGTGGCACGGGACGGGACCGTATCAATGGCATTGCAGTGGACGGCGCTGGCAATGCTTACATCGTCGGCAGAACCGGATCGCAGGATTTTCCAGTTACCGCCAATGCCTTCCAGCGCATCTTTGGTGGCGGCATGTTTGATGCGTTTGATGCCAAATTGAATCCCACTGGCGACGGCCTGGTTTTCTCCACCTTCTTGGGAGGAAGTCTCAATGATGCCGCCTTCGGAGTTGCCTTCGACACAGCCGGCAATTCCTACGTGGTGGGCGGCACCGATTCCTTTAAAGACTTTCCGATAACCCCGAATGCTTTCCAGTATACGGCCAAAAACACGGTTCCCTTTGTCGCCGAAGTGAATGCCGACGGATCGGACCTTTTGTATTCTTCGTACATCGGCGGCAGCAGCAACCGGCAACGGGGCAATGCGATTGCCGTGGATACTTCCGGCAATTTTTACATTACCGGTCAAACCCAGGCAATAGATTTTCCCACCGTCAACGGCTTTCAATTGGACTATGGCGGCGGCTATAACGACGCTTTCGTCGCCAAATTTAATCCCCGTTTAATTGGCGATGCCTCCCTGGTTTGGTCCACTTACTTGGGTGGCAGTGATGACGATCAAGGATTGGCCATCGCCGTCGATGCGGACAATTGTGTATATGTTGCCGGACTAACAGCTTCCACCGATTTTCCAACCCAAAATCCCCTACAAGCGAACTTAAACGGGATCGACAATGCCTTTTTGGCGAAGCTCAATCCCAACGGGGATGGTCTGGTCTTTTCCACTTACTTGGGGGGATCGGGAATCGATCGTGCCACGGGCATGGCCATTGACGCGATGGACAACATTTACCTGACCGGGGCCACTTCATCGGCGGATTTTCCTACAATGAATCCGATTCAATCGTCGCTTGGCGGCGGTTCAGACGCATTCATCGCCATTGTCAATGCCGATGGTGGATCCATGGCCTTTTCCACCTTCCTCGGGGGAAGTGGTGATGAGAATCCGCCTTCAAGTACAGTGCCCATTGGAGGCGCGATAGCCGTGGACGACGCCGGTTTGATTTATGTCACGGGGCAAACGGACTCCGCGGATTTTCCGACCTGGAATCCGCTTCAGTCTGGTCTCAAAGGCGTTGCTAATGCCTTCATTGCGAAGTTGAGTCAATAGGAGAACGAGGGTAGTGATTTTCACGACTTGAAAAACAGAACATGCCGCGAGTGTAGTTCTCATGATTCGTGCGGCGTTATTATTGACTGGCCTTTTGTTAACGGGTTGCGAAGTCAAACCGGTCGGCGATAGCAAAGCGCACACGCCGTTTCCGATCACATCGGAATTACAGCAAAGCCCGGCCGAGGCAAACCCGGCCGAGGAAGCGGACGTGCCCGACCATTTGAAACTCAAGAATCTCGGACGGCCGGAGGAGGACTCAGTGCCGGTTGATCCTCTCGACGATTCGGTAACTCCCAACGATCCGAACCAACCTATGGTGCACGAGCGCTGGCGCATCTTAACTTGGAATTTCGGTATGATCACACCGAGCACGGAAACCAAACACCGGTTTTCCATAACCAATGATGGCGCGATTCCCTGGACCATCAAGACTGTGTCTCAAACCTGTACCTGTGCGCTCGGAGAATTTACTCTCAAAAAAATCAAGCCTAACCAAGTGACTTTTTTGGAAGTCGCTCTGCGTGGCACGTTGAAGGAAGGACACGTTCGCCAAGCCATCACGGTTGAGTTTGCAGAACCGGATGCGCCGTTGTATCAGTTGCGCATACGGGGAGACATCAGTCAATCGCTTTCCGCTCTTCCCGAGTCCTTGAATTTCGGACGGCTGGCTTCGGGATCAAAGGGAAACCGCTCCTTTGAGTTTCGCAACAATAGCGACCGCGATGTTTCCATCACAAGAATTGAAAAACCCAAATGGTTGACGGTTGCCAGCGAACCGACGCCAAAGACGGAAAAAAGGAATTCGGCTCGGCAAACATGGACGATGAAGGTGGAAGTCGACCCCGACCGGTTCAAACCCGGATTGCACGGTGTCAAGATCATAGTCCACACGGATTCCGAGAAATGGCCACCGGTCACCGTGCCAGTGACGTTCCGCGTAAATGCTCCCATTGAAGTGATCCCGGGGCATTTGACTTTCTATCCCGTGGACAAAGGCCATGCTACGCAGAAAACCGTTTTTGTGGAAGTTTCTTCAGAATTGAAGGACCTTCAAGAAAAGGATTTTGTCCTAACTCATACGCTGGGAAAGGAGTTGGACGTTCAGATAACTCGCAAAGTTTCTTCCAACCGATTTCTCCTGGTCGGCACGTATCGGCCCAATCGAGATCCCGGCGTGGTAAAGGGAGCGCTGGAGATAAAACCAAAAGGGATATCCGTGAATCCGGCACGCGTAGAGATTTCGGGGGAAGTCCGGTAATGCACGGAGAATTGAGGGGAAAACCGCTCGGCAGCGGGAATTGGCGTGCAATCTTTGCCCGAAGTTGTTAATATCCGAGGATTCCTAGTGGGGGAATTCGTACATTTGGTTCCGGTCAGGAGCTGGCAAGCGATTTTACTTTGAAAGGGGAACATCTCATGGTCCGCGTAGCTTTGGTCCTCTCCGCCCTGTTGGTGGTTTGCAACTTTGCTTTGGCTGCCGATGCACCTCGCAAAGTCGCGCTCCCGGAATACGTCGTTGTGGTTGATCCAATGGATTTGCGCCAGCCCGTTGCCGATCCGGAAAGAGAGTTATCCCAGAAATATAACGAACAAACCGTTCGTTATACCGGCGAACTCCATCACGTCGGTCACGATAGCAAGAATAAGACCTACTGGTATGATTTCCAGACCGTCATTCAACCTCCCAAACAGCAAGCGAAGAGCAAAAAGACGACCAATGCCAAGCCGGAAATAGTCACCGTGACAGTCTATTTTCAGAACGATGAAAAACGACTTCGTAACGCTAGCGCCCGAATTACAGCCACGATTTTGGGCCGGGGGGAGATCAGCACAGATGGCCGGCTGATTATCCGCCAAGCTCGCGTGCAAACTCTGGAAGAAAAGGCCAAGAAATAAAGGGCACTCATTCCCCCGGCGGCAGCCTCCGGGGGAATGCGATAAATCCCCTTGCGATCCCAGATCATTGCTAGAACCGGCGCTAAGGTGGGGATGATCGGAGCAGACCCCAATGTTGCGTACATCTTTTGATTTGGCAGCGCAGAAGCGTCGCGGAGTGATTCTCCTCGTAGTAATCGCATTATTGACCCTCTTCGCCATCGTCGCACTCAGTTTTGTCCTATATGCCTACTCGGCCGCCACCTCCTCCCGAAATTTCCGAGACAGCGAATCTCTTGTCCGGCCCGATCTCGATCCAGAATTGCTCCTTTCCTATTTTCTCGGTCAATTGATTTATGATGTTCCGGACGATGAACGGGGAATTTATTCCGGTCTGCGCGGTCATTCTCTGGCCCGGAATATGTTCGGCCAGTTTTACCGATATGATCCGCAAACCAGAACTTTTAACTATGAAGTTGCCAATGGAAATTCTCTTAACGAGACTCCATATAGCGGTACCGGCCGGCTGCATACGGCAAGTCCGCTCAATCCTTCGGATCCGAAGCCGGGAGATTTTAACAACCCTTATGCCAGGGATGATTATGAACTGATCAATTACACTTTCTTCTCCACGGACGGTTTTCTCCGGGACCCGGAACGTTTGGGCGCCTGGCGCATTTCCGATGACGCGACGACCTACGAACCGTGGCGAACGAATCCCAATGATCCCACGTCAGTTCCCGGTCCTTATGTTGGCGGTTTCAACGCCCCTTACACCTATCCGGATCTCAACAATTTGTTCCTGGCGGTCGTAAAAGCTGGTCCTTTGGAAGTCGATGGCACCCGGTTTCCGGAAGGCACTTTGCTCATGCCGTCTTTCCACCGTCCCTGGTTGTTTCGCCATGAAGCCTTGGGGACATTGCCGGTTGGAGCATTCGACCGGCAAAATCCGCACTGGACTTCGCCGGAAGGGAAGTACCTCTCGCTGCGTCCAAGGCCCATCGACATGGGGCCGGGCTTTCCGTATCCGGAAGATGAAGGCGGCGATGTCAAGAATCTGGTTGGGGCTCCCGGATATTATGACCCGTACACCAAAAAAATCCACAATAACGACAGCATCTGGATCGACCTCGATTTCCCGGTCATGACGGCGCCCGATGGACGACAATTCAAGCCGTTGTTCGCCCCTCTGATCGTGGATCTCGATAACAGGATCAATCTCAATGTGCATGGCAACCTGCACGGCTTCAATAATGCGGAACATGCTTCCAATCAGGGTTGGGGACCCTGGGAAGTGAATCCGGCCAAGGTTCTGGACAGAAACCTTTTGGAATTCCGCAACCTCTTCAGCGGCACTCGATCCATGAATGGTCGATACGGTCCTATTGGCCCCCCTTTTTTTCCACACGCCGCAAACCAGCTGGCAGAACAGCTTTGTGTTCCACGATTTTACGGACCCATCGATTTTGATGGGTCTCAGGAAATGGCCAACGGCCTCCCTTCCGAACAATTGATTCTGCCCGATATACTTTATGGACCCTACCAATGCTTTCCTTCGGTTCCCCTTGGGTATGCCAGTCCAAATCTTCCAGGCAGTGAAATATTGGAACTCACCAACCATCCAAAAATTTACAATCCGTTCACGCCGTTTCCTCCCGACCGTGCGTTCGATCTTTCCTGTATGGAAGCACTTCTTCGTTACGGCGACACCGGCTCCAGCTCCTTTACATCCGATGTGTTTCATCTTTTCCCGCAAAATTTCGGGGATGCGAATGATCCCGGCGGCTCGACCAAAAGGCGCAATTTGGTAACGGTTCGGAGTTTCGATGTGGACCGTCCCGGCGTTTCTCCTTATTTTTGGCCCTCGCATCTCATGGCTTATAACCGTTATCCTCCCCAGACTTCGGCTCTCCATCCCTCCGGAGAGGCTGTGAATTTTCCTCCGCTTGCAACCGCGTTGCCGTTCTTTGACCCAAGAGATTGTGAATTCAACCCGGGGGATTGGCGCACAACCGCGGCACTTACCGGATTGCGCCGCATCGATTTGAATCGGTACCTACCCGACTACCCCGTTCCTCCCAGCGGAGGGTATTATTCGCCCGACCAGGTAAAACAATTCTTGATCGCGCAAAGAGCCCGGCAGATCTTTGCTGAAGAGATTTTCGATTGTCTTGTCCAGGTGACCGGCGCGGGCCTCCCTCAGCCTCCGGACCCGTTGGATCCCCAAAGGATCCGCTTCAACACCTGGCGTTACCTGGCCCAACTAGCCGTCAATATCGTCGACTACATTGATTCCGACGACGTTATGACGCCTTTCAATTGGTTTACCGAACCTGCTACAAATATTAAACATTGGGTGTTCGGCACCGAACTCCCGCGCGTGCTGCTTAACGAAGCGTATGTGGAAAGAGGCAGCTTCACCGCCAGTGCCTGGGTCGAACTGTACAACCCATTCTTCACGGACTCCGCGTTGTTTTTGGATGGTAAAGCCAAACTAGACGGCGCTTACGCACTCGTCATTACCGACAAAAACAGCCAATTGCGCGATTCCGCAAATGTGTGGGGAGCTCCGGATCCTCAAGCGATCAAGAGGACTTTAACCAATTTCGGCAACCTTTTGCTCTTTCCTTCCGATGGAGCAACGGCAGGTGACAACACGCGGGGATACATGGTGATTGGCCCGGGTCCCCTGGGAACTACGATGCAACCGTCGCTTGCAAGACCTGAACTGATTTTTCCCCTTGGTCGGGGCCATAGTCCCACTATTTTGCTAAGGCGCCTGGCCTGTCCCTACATGCCCTGGAAAGACAATCCGAGCTCGCCGACATACAATCCGTTTATCACTGTGGACTACATGGAAGATATTCTGGTGAACCATAGCGGATCGGATCCAACGCCACGTTACGCCTGGGGACGGTATCAACCGTTTGCCGCCACTATAAACTTGCCTCAGACCGGGATTCAACTGATTAATCATACGTTTTTCTCGGCCAACTCCCCTCGACCCACCAATTATGATTGGTTGGTTCATCTGGACCGCAAGTTGGTCAGTCCCATGGAATTGATGCAGGTTTCCGCCTGGAAACCGCATGAATTGACCCAACAATTCATTACCGGCATTAACGCCGAACAGAAGTTCAACCATCGCGCGCCCTGGTTTGATGAAGATTTGCCTCCCCAAACAGGCCGATCGCATCGCCTCTACCGAGCGTTGGAGTTTCTCGGTACACGGAATCAAACCATCGGTATGATGGACGTAAAATTGCCTGGTCCGGAAATCATGTTAGATCCAATGCAACCCCAGCAACCGATTTGGGTTCCTTTGCCCGTCCGCACCGGAACAACCTCCACGGGAGGTACCTGGAGAATTGAAAAAGGATCCTCCCTAGTCATTGACAAATTTGACCCATTAAACCCGCCGAACCGGGAAGAAGTCGTTCGAGTCTTGGACGTGAACCAATCGGGTTTCCTGGCGGTTTTCCAGCGGGACCATCTCAAAAGCTGTGTAATTACTCCCAACACCATTAGCGAGCGGATTCCAGGTAAGATCAACATCAATACGAATTGGGATGAAGAAACCTTTCTCGCACTGGCGGATCCGTATTCCCCGCAGCGCTCCAATAACTTCACCGCCAGGGAAATTCACGAAATCTACCTCAAACTTAGGAAATCCCGAACCCTGGGAACGCAAATCTCGCTTCCCAGTGGAGAAACAACTGTCATCAGCCCGGAAACACCCGGCAAGGTCGATCGGCCATTCAGGAGCATGGCTACAGGACTGGCCAGGGATAATCAGAATCCGGTCTTTGTGCCCGCCGGACTGGAAGATACCCTTCTTCGCCTTGATCCCAATGATCCTGATCACAGGAACCGGTTATTGGAAATCGGTAATCAGGAACATCCCTATTTGCGCATGGAACTAATGAACAAAATCTTTAATAACATCACCAACCGCAGCAACGTCTTTGCCGTCTGGATCACTGTCGGCTTCTTCGAAGTGACCGACGACCGCGTCCGGCCGGTGAAGTTAGGGAAGGAAATTGGCCGTGCCGAGAATCGCCACGTCCGCCATCGCATGTTCGCCATTGTGGACCGCTCGGTACTAACGCGCAATCCGGGCCCGCAACCGCGCTTCAACCTGCACGCGCCTCCCCCGGCCAACACGACCACGGGACATCCGGTACCGTACAGGAGCATAATCGATTGACTGAATGCGGTAATGCCGTCCGATAAGTGTTGCGATTCGAATGGATTAGACCGCTTCGGTGACAGTGCGATCTCTCTGCCGTAGCACGACCGCCAGCGCGGCGATCAACAGGAAATAAGCCCACACATAAGCCCCGTCCGCCTGGGCTAATCTTGCCGTATGGTCCCAGCGATCTACTAGGCCCGTGCTCGTCGCCATCATGAAGACCATTACCGTTAGCAGGGTCCCAATCAGGTAGAATCGCAGTAAAGGTCCGAGGCTGTACACGGCCAAATAATAAACCACGACGGAGAATGGAAGTAGCAGTGTTACACAATGGTGCTTCCAGGTGCGTTCGCTGAATAGGAGCATTCCTAAAAGAATGATGCTGAATTCCGCGGCCAATCGCCAGCCATGGCGCGGCAGTGTGGGAGTCCGGCAGGTCCAAATCACTATAAGGGCAAATACGCCCATGAATCCTTTGACAATCCAGCGCAATACCCCGGGTTCCAATTCGGCAATGGCACCAATTTCGTTGGAATTTCCCTTACTGTCAATGGCAGTCCCCGCTGAAAACCAACGATATACTAACCCGGGCAGGGATTGGTTGACATGCTCGGTCGTGACCTGACCATCGACAAGATAGGGCTTAACCATGCTCTGATACCAACTATGAACCAACTCGACATTACGGGCCATTCCGAGCGAAAGGCCGGGCACCAGAAAAAGGAACAGCACCAGTCCGATTGCGAACCCTCCCAGCGCCGTCCAGGCGCGTTTCCATAGAAAGTAGGGCACGAAAAGAGCCGGCGTGACTTTGCAGGCAACCGCCAGTCCCAGTATTGCTCCCGTCGCAAAATCAGCTCCATGATGATACGCGTATAGGGCGCCGATCACCAAAAACAAAATGAATAAATTCACGTTCCCGTGGGATAAATCCCCCATAATCGGCCGGAGGCTTAAGAGAATTACCAGCGCTTTGGCCCACGATGGAAACGTCCGCGCCGGCGTTTCAACCAGCTTGAAGACCCAATAGAGTGCCGCCAGGGTCATTCCTACCTTCAAATAAAACCAGGCAAGAGATCCCGCAAAAGGTGGGAGATGTACCAAAGGCTTCAACAACAACGCCATGATCGGCGGATTCGGATAAGTAAAACGCTCGTAAATATCGACGTCATGGATTTGCTGGATCTGAGGCCGCCAACGCAAAATCGCGGACCGATGCTCGTCACTCACCTTGAACGCGTACTGAATGCTCAGGGCGGCAAAAAAAAGAAAAATCCCCGCCGCCAACCATTGTCGGCGAGGCATGGGGATTGATCGAGGGAAAACGCTTACATTCATGAACGGATGCTTCCGTGCTCAGGCGGATGGTCTATTGGAAACGGTCCAGACTATTCTGTTCTAAATTTAAACGACCATAGCCTGCTTCAAATTCAAGAGTGTACCAATGCCGGGTCCGGTGGACAAGGCGAGTCATTTCTCGAAATCTCCTTTAGGGGGTAACGATGATGCATTTTCTAAGGAATTTTTCCGCAAGGCAGTGTCGGCATGTCAAGATTTTTCTTTGCTCACTATTTCGAAATATAGCCAGTTCTAATAACGCCTTAATTGCCGCAAAGAAAAAATGTAGCGTAGAATTACTGAAGTTTTCGGCAAAACCATTTTGTGGTGGTTTTGACATCCATTTTTCGCTAAGAATTATTTGGGGCTTGAGGGCCCCCGTTATCATTCTTTCATTAGTTTTTGCCCGCAATGAAATCTCATCCTGACACATGGTACGTTCGGTTTCCGGATGGCCGCGTTGTTCGAGCTCCCACTACCTTGGCTGTTCGCCAACATCTAAGCACCGGGCAGATTCCTTTGGAAAGCCGGGTACGGAGGTCCAACGAAGAAGAATGGTCCACACTCGATTGGACCCGAGAATTCGCAGACCTCGTACCGGGCGCCCATCCTTCCAGAATTGCTTCCTCGTTGATGATCGAGCGGCAATTGCCGGCTTTCAAGGCGTCACCGTCCGAACCGGTCAGCATCGCTGCCCGGTTGGATCCCCATCGCTTGAAGACTGTCGGGTTGCGGGGATTGATGGAGGAGTTGGTTGCGGCGCTGGACACCACAATTTCCAAGGGCAAGCTCGTGGTGGCTGGAACCGCGGGCGTGGTGAGTGCGGCTGTCGTGGCCTTTACTGCCAGCTTTACTGATTTCTATTTTCAACCCTGGTCCGCGGGAATCTGGGTGGGGCTTGGCCTTGTACTCGTGGCCATCTATGTTGCCAGTAATATCTTGCTGACCCAAATGACTTATACCGAATTGTCTCGCCTGCGTCCGGCGCGTTGGCTGGAAGCCCGCGCTGGCTGGGGAATCTTCTCCATTCGATTGTTTGCTCCTTTTTTGACAATCGCCGCCGGAACCAGTCTGGCAATCTGGGCCTTGCGCTTGCTCCCGGAACAACTGCGTGCATGGGAACCGGTCCAGAATATGGAAGAATTCCGGCAATTCGGTCTGCCGGTGCTCACGGTCTTAGTTTTGTTGTCGGAAATGGTCTTGTGGCCCGTCTTGGGTTTTACACTCCTTTTGGGACCGGTCGTGGTCATCGAAGAATGTCCGCTGCTGCAAGGAGTGCGTCAATGGTGGGGCATGATTCGCCGGCATTGGGGTCGATTATTCCTGTACCAATTTGCAGCGATTCTCGTAGGTTTGACAACGCTGGTTTTCGCGTTTCCCCTGCTCCTAGTGGCTTGGGGTCGGGTGGGAAACTGGGGCAGCTTCGATAACGCCATTGGATTGAGCCTGTGCCTGTTGGCCGGTCTGGCGGCAGCGCCCCTGATAGCTTATCTGGCGGTGGCCCACGTCTTTATTTACTTGAACTTGCGCTTTGAAGTGGAAACTTTGACGAAATCCCGTAACGCGAAAGACTGATATTTGATAGGCAAAACAACAGGCCGGCAGACAGCCGGCCTGTTTCCGTTGGTTCATCGACAATCGACTACATCAATTCTTTGACTGGATCTCGATCATCCAGAAGATAAACCGGCCTGCCGGCGCCATTGAGGAATGTCATGGCCGGATCAATGCCGATGGCCTGGTAAAGCGTGCTCAGAACATTGGCAACCCGATAAGGTTTATCTTTAGGATATTCGCCGCGGGCACTGCTGGAGCCAATAGCCTGGCCCATCCGCAGTCCGCCCCCGGCAACCAGCGCCGACATTACCGGCGACCAATGATCGCGGCCCGCGCCGCCGTTGACCTTGGGCGTGCGCCCGAATTCACCCCACATCACCGTTACGACTTCATTTTCCATGCCTCGGTCGTGCAGGTCTTGAATTAGATTGGCGACTCCCCGGTCTACCTCGGGAAGTTGCCGCTTCAGGGTCTTGAAGTTGTCCCCGTGCGTGTCCCAGCCTCCGATCGCCAGCGTCACGCAACCGGCGCCGGCTTCAATTAAACGCCGCGCCGTTAGAAACTGTTCCGCTCCTTTATAACGGTCGCGAATGCGCGGATCTTCCCGAGTCAGGTCCAGGGCCTTGCGAACCGCCCCGGAAGCAATCATGTCAAATGCCCGGGTGGTGAACGCGTCCAGGCCCTTCATCGTGCCGCTGGCGTCGATTTCCCGTCGGGCCGTATCGAAACTGGCCAATAGTGTTTTGCGATTTTCCATCCGATCACTGTTGATTCCTCCCGCCAGGCGGAGATTTTCAAGTCCCGGACCGCTCGGCGTGAAAGCGCGGTGCGCCACGCCCAAATAACCCGGCTCTTGCCCGATCGACATGCCACGCAAACTGATGAATGGGGGGATGTCGACATTTTCGGTACCTCGCAATTTCGACACCACCGAACCAAACGCAGGATGATGCGCTACGCGATTCTGATTCTCGCTGTAACCGGTCATTACCAGAGAGTCGGAATGTTCGTCCACGGATACAACCGAACGAATAAGCGCCAACTTATCCATCATCTGCGCCTGCCGCGGCATGTGCTCGCAGATTTGCACCCCGGCAACATTCGTCGCGATCGGTTTGAACTCGCCCCGATACTCCACGGGAGCTTCCGGTTTGAGATCATACATATCCATGTGCGACGGTCCGCCCGGCAGGTAAATCATAATGGCGGATTTCGTCGCTGCGGATGACCCGGCGCACGCCTTGGCGCGCAACATCTCGGCCAAGGTTATACCGGCTCCAAATGCTCCGATTTTGAGAAAGCCGCGGCGGGAAATGCCGTCACAGAACCGTTGTTTGGTTCCCCAAAGCGTAATCATTGTTCGGTCCCCCCTAATGTTTCCGTTCTCAAAACCCAACGCTTCAATACTACCCTGATTTTTCCCAGCTGGCAATTGATAGTTTCTAGAAGCTATACTCCTCTGCCGGAAAAGTTCCATCCCGCACCTCCCGGCAATACAAGCCGACTGCCTCGCGAATTTCATCGCCAAGGTTCGCAAAGTGTTTGACAAAACGGGGCCGGATATCCGTGTACAGCCCAAGCATGTCCTGGGCAACGAGGATTTGCCCGTCGCAGCCTGCGCCCGCGCCAATGCCGATGGTGGGAATTTTAACAACTGCCGTGATCTTACTCGCCAGATCGCCGGGAACGCACTCGATGACGAGCGCGAAGGCCCCGGCTACTTCGGTGGCCTGGCCATCTTCCATCAATTGACTTCCATCTCGCTGCACCCGAAACCCTCCGAGGCGCCGGACGGACTGGGGCGTCATCCCGATGTGGCCCATGACCGGAATTTCGGCTCCTGCGATCGCAGCAATGGCCGCGGCGCTGCGCACCCCCCCTTCCAGCTTTACCGCGTGGGCTCCACCTTCCTTGATCAAGCGGCCGGCATTCTCCAGGGCTTGCGCGGGACTGACTTGGTAACTCATGAATGGCATGTCCGCCACCAGCAAACTGCGCCGAACTCCCCGGCTAACGCAGCGCACATGGTAGATCATCTCGTCCATCGTCACCGTCAACGAATGTTCTTTTCCTTGTACGACCATTCCCAGGGAATCGCCGACCAGTAAACCATCTACTCCCGCGGCATCCAGCAGCCGCGCCATGGTGTAGTCGTAGGCCGTCAACATCGTCAGCCGCCAACCTCGGGCTTTGGCCGCGATAAAATCCGGCACCGTAATCGGGCGCGAGTCCACAGACGCTCCATTGCCTTGGTTCAGGTTTGGCTTGGTAACGGCGGACATGGATCAATCCTCTTTCGGAAATTTCGCTCCGGAAAAAAATACGGCTTCCTTCGCAATCGCTTTCCGGAAATTATATCAATTGTCCTTCATTAAATATCCAAGAAACCGTTCGTAGGGACCATGCCAGTCTTCCGCATTTTTCGGAATAAACGACCGGACTTCAAAGGATCGGCGAACCACTTCCCGCGCTTCCGCCAGGCTTCCCACCAGTCCCAGCCCCATGGCTTGGACCAGAACATTGCCGATTGCCGTTGCTTCGACCGGTCCGGCCAGGACTTCTCGATTGCATGCGTCGGCCGTCCATTGGCATAATAATGAATTCTGGCTGCCGCCTCCCACCAAATGAATAACACCAAGTCTCCGGCCCAGGAGTTCCTCCAGTCGATCGAGTACCCAGCGGTACCTCAAAGCTAGGCTTTCCAGCGCACAGCGAACCGTCGCTCCCGGTCCGGCGGGAACAGGCTGGCCGGTTCGGCGGCAGTATGCGGCAATGGCCTCCGGCATATTGGCTGGCAGTATGAAACCGGCTGCATCGGGATCGATCAGGCCGGAGAATGGCTCGGCCTTTTCAGCCAAGCAAGTCAATTCCTCGTAGCTGTATGCTTGACCGCTTCGCTCCCAGGCCCTTCGGCACTCCTGCACCAGCCACAGTCCCATGACATTCTTGAGAAACCGAATCGTCCCGCCGACGCCTGCCTCATTGGTGAAGTTGTAGTTTTGTGCCGCATCGTTGATCAAGGGCGCCGTCAATTCGGCTCCCATCAGGGACCAGGTTCCTGAGCTGATATACGCCCACGAATCTCCCTGGGACGGCACGGCCGCAACCGCCGCGGCTGTGTCATGCGAGGCAGGCGCAATTACCGGCATCGGAGCCAATCCCACCTCGCTCGCAACCGCAGCTCGGAGCGGTCCAAGAACGGTTCCGGGAGCCACCAGGGACCCGGCAAGCTTATTTGGTAGTCCGAACTCTTTGATCAGGCCGTAAGCCCAACTCTTGGTTCTCGGATCGATCATCTGGCTGGTGCTTGCATCGGTAAACTCGTTCACCTTGATGCCGGTGAAGAAAAAGTGAAACAAATCGGGAATAAAGAGCAGCGTTTCCGCCATGTCGAGCAGGGGAGAATGATCGCGCTGCATCGCCAGTAGTTGAAACAACGTGTTGAAGCGCATGAATTGCAGGCCAGTCTGTCGGAAGATTTCATTGCGAGAAACTCGCTCAAAAGCCGCCTCCATGACGCTTTCCGTATGCGGGTCCCGATAGTGCCGGGGATTTCCGAGCAGCGTGCTCCCTCGGCCCAGCAAGGCAAAATCGACTCCCCAGGTATCCACACCCAGGCAATCGATGCCTCCATGGTCGGCAGCGATTTTCCGCAACGTTGCCAGCATTTCGCTGTACAGCCGGAGCACGTCCCACTGAAGCGTGTCCAGGAGCCGAACAGCGCCGTTCGCAAAACGATGCATCACTTCCAGGGTCAATTGTTGTCCGTCAAATCGGCCCAGAATTCCCCGCCCGCTTTCCGCGCCCAGGTCAAAGGCCAGGATGTTTTTGCAAAGAGCCATATCGTTGTTTGTCTTTCCATTAGGATTACGTACCCGGTCATGTTCCCAGAATAAAGCCGGATGCATCGGGTTTCAACGCAATTCAACGTTACTTGAGCCTTGACCCGGCCCCCATATTCTCCCTAGAACGAATGCTTGGGTCTTATCTCTCTGAAATAGCAAGGCGGCAGGCATGAGGCGTTTTGTCCAACAAATGGCCGATGGCGATTCCATCGAGGAAACGTACCTCGTGATGGATAAACAATTGCGCGCCAACCGCAATGGCAATCTCTATCTTCAGGTCGAACTGCGCGATCGCACCGGTTCGATCAGTGCCCGCCTCTGGAATGCCGGTGAGCATTTGTTTCGGTCTTTTGAAATGGGCGATTTCCTCCGCGTCAAGGGCAAGGTGCAGCTTTTCCAGGGAGCCCTCCAGATGATCGTTGCCCAGATCGACCGCGTTCCCTCTGAAAAAATCGACCTCGCCGACTTCCTCCCCCATACCGATCAGGACATCAGTAAACTGCTCGAGCGCCTCCGCGCTCTTTTGCAACGTCTGAGCAACCATCACTTGCGGGCATTGGTGGAATGTTTCCTGATCGATGAAACCTTCATGAAAGGTTTCTGCCAGGCCCCGGCCGGAATCCGCAACCACCACGCCTACCTCGGCGGACTTCTCGAGCACGTCGTCACCCTCATGGACGCCGCCGACCGAATCCTGTCGTTATATCCCGAATTGGATCGCGATCTCCTCTTGACCGGAATCTTTCTGCACGACATCGGCAAGGTTCAGGAACTTAGCTTTGCCCGGACCTTCGGCTATACCGATGAAGGCCAACTGGTGGGCCACATAGTCATTGGGGTCGAAATGCTCAATGAAAAGGTAAAAAAGGTCCCCGAACTCACGGGCGAACCTTTTCCCGTCGAACTGCTTTTGCGCCTCAAACACATGATTGTCAGCCATCACGGGACCCATGAGTTCGGCAGTCCCCGCCTGCCGATGACGCCCGAAGCCATCGCCCTGCATCACCTGGACAACTTCGACGCCAAGGTCCATAGTTTCACCCGCGATATTCGCGAGGATCGCAATAGCGGCTCCTCCTGGACGCCGTACAATCCCTCGCAGCAGCGCCGCCTGTTTAAAGGCATTGCCGAGGGATCCGGCCCATTGTACTCCCCGTCGTTGGAAGGCACGGAGTGAAGCCGATCAATTACTTATTTTCGCTGAATCTGTCATTTTCCATACACGAGGTGTCACTCACACCCAATTCTCGCTCGGTAAAAAGCGCCGTTTCTTGTATTTCATACAAAATTGCTGTAATACCTCCTTGACGCAGGCTGCTGCGCAACGACACTTCTGCCGCCGAAAATAGCCGTTTTTTGATTTTGCATTTCACATACCCCACCCGCTGACTGCACAGGAATGGTTTCGGGGTGCAGATGCGTGGACCACAATAGGCGCTATTTTTCGGCCGTTTCGTTGACACCTCAATGTCCATCTAAATCTTGCTCTTCCCCTCAAAGGCACAGGCGGCCGGCCAATCTCCTTTGGCCATCTGTGCCTCCGGACGACCCTTCGCGACTGATTTTTGTCATGTTCCGAACAAAAAAACGGCACCGAAGGTAAATGCGTCCCTTCCATGGGCCCGCGCATCCCAACGACATCGGCGCCAGCCGATCGACATGGTACCGCGGCGTCGAGCGCGGTCCAAACCTAGTCCTGAGTACTCAGTACTCTCTACTCCACGCCCTCAACTCCGAGAACTGCACCACGTCGTTGCATCATTGGCTGCAACGACGAACCAATGACAAATGAGTACGCGGGACCAACTCCCAATGACTCTGGACTACCCGATCCATGACTTTTGCCGACGTCGTTGCGTCGTTGCACTCACCCCGGCCCGGCCGCATTGCGTGCATTGTACGCAATGCGGGCATTGCACGCATTGCACGCAACGGCTGCAATACCTGCAACGACGAGGAGACTTCGAATGACAGCACTGCGTACTCGACACCCGTGGCCGGGATTTCGCGACAGATCCTTGTCATTTCAAAACATCATCCCAAAAGGGGACACACCCAGTGGGACCTTCTCAAAAAAAAGTGGGACCTTCTGCCCGTTTTGGGACCTTCTCCCCCTAACTCCTGACTCTCGCCCAACTTTCGACTCGCCCCGCTCCCCCCCTCAAAGGTCCCACTCACCATGGGACCTTTTCAATATGCTGTGCACTGGATGGACAGGCTACCTCATGCCCTTGGTAGCCGGGACTGCGCTTCGAAGCCCCAGTCCCTCTGGGACGAACGACAGCGCAATCCTATGACCAATGACGCAAAAATGGCGATCTCTTTGTTGTGCTCCGCCTTTCTTTAACGAACTACTTCTGTTAATGGTCTTATTCGTTCCCTCAACTCGATCGAGTGTTATACGGCCCGTCAGTTTGCGGTTTTCCCTGAGAGAGGCGCGTCCGCCTGCGATTTAGGGAGAAACTCGATGACCAGCGATCCGGTGAGCAGTGGCTGCGGCTGCGCATTAACCCTGGTGGCTTTTGCAGTGTGCATTGGCGTGATAACCGTCTGGGCCTTTTTAGTGGAAACCGGTCTAGTCTACTGGCTGGGCGCTGGCCTGATAGCATGGGTCCTGCTTACGATCGTGGGAAGGATTAGGCGCCACTGGCGCAGCACAACCGAGCTGTGCTGACGAGTCACTGCGGTTGCGGCAGTGGCCATCGGCTTGGCTACCGGCAACGCATATTGGGGGCTGTATGAAATCTTCGGCCTCGTGATAGGATGCATTGGCGGAGCAGTCTCTGGTGCGGTCTGCAGGGTATTCCGGTCGCAATGGCGGGCCGGCCCCGATTGAGCTTGTCCGTGACCTTCGATCAGGATGAGCCATGCGCTCGATATCTGCTCGTGTCGAAGAGGGCAAATCAGTGTTCGTAGTGAAGTACAGTGATTACGTAACCGTCGTCGGAGGAGAGGTTAACAATGCCATGCGCCTGCGCGCAGCAGTTGCAGCCGAGGCAGGGGCCAGCATGTCGGAAGCGAAGCTAGTGAAATCTTGGTCAGAGACGGGCTATTTCGAAGACGAAGAATGCGAGTGTGAATGTCTCTTTGAACCCAGTGCGGCGAACCTCGCAGCCCTCATTGCGACTGAATTTGACTGGGAGGATAGTGCCATCGCGTTGGCGAAAGGGATCTGTCCACCTGAGACAATTCGCCGAATTCTTGAGGCACAGGAAGAGCGAACCCGGAAGGCCAAGGAATTACTTGAACAGGCCAAGGAGCGGCTTGCCGCGACGGTAGGCCCGCAAAGCGCCCCCACCCTCGACCAGATAGTCACCAAGCTCGGCGCGCCCACTGCCGTATTCAGGCCCGATCCCTTCCGCCTTGCCGTGGGTATGGTGTTAGGATTTGTCTTGTCTGGCTTCTTCGGTTTCGGGTTCATTATCGCGGCCGCCTCGCCGGCGAACGTGGACAAGTCTTTCCCTGATGGACCGGGCGGACGGCAGGCTACCATTGCTCGGATGTTCTTTATGCTTGTTGGTGTCCTTATCGTGTTCGGTGGGGCAGGCTTCGTGGTCTGGCTGTGGCTGACGAGACGTTTTCGTGTGTTGGTTTGCCCTGGAGGTCTGATCCAAATCCGGGGCGGCAAGGTGGAAACCTTTGGCTGGACTGAGATTGTCTCAGTCCATGAACGGACAACCAAAGTCAAACTGGTCAAAGGCCCGGCTTTCCTCGTTCGCAAGGCTGCAAGTAAGGTTTATTGGGTTAATCGCAGCGACGGCATCAGCGTCCGCTTTGACGGGGACAAGCTGAGAAACGCGGAGAAACTAATTAAGCTCATCCGACACGAGACGGCCCGTCGTGGGATACGATGGACAGCGGATACCGTAGTGGTTTAGCTGCTGGTCGCTGCCCTCAAACGCCTATCACAAATGGCGTATCGCGCGTTAACAGTTGATAAACTGCTCGCCGATGGCCGGGTCGTAGTCGGTGGTCTCCAAAGTTAGGTCCATCCCATAGAACAGGTTCATTTCCCCGGCGCCGCCATGGTTGCCCATCAGGGTGTTGCCACCGCTGTTGTTGATGACCACGGTGTGGTCGAGCAACCGCACGCCGTTGCCGTTCAGAAGGTTGGCCACACGGGTGGCGTAGTCGTCGGTCGTGTTGGACCAATAGTCCATGATGGCCTGGAGCGAGGCGAGCCCCGCCTCGGTGTCGTAGGCGGTGGTGCCGCCGATGAGGATGTCGTCGTCGTTGCCGCCGATCAGCGTGCTGGCGCTAGCGCCGGCGATGAGTAGGTTGCGCCGGCCGTCACCGCCGGTCAGGACATTGCCACCGTTGCCGACCAGGATGTTGTAGACCCCCGCCCCGCCGCCGCTGCCCCCGGTGACGTTCTGGATGTTGGCGATGCCGCCCCTCACGCCGGTGGCAGAACCGGTCTGGAGATCCACGAACGCGCTGCTGGATTAGGCGGAGTAGTCGAGGGTGCTGGCGACGCTGGTACTCGGGCCATAGTCCAAAACGCCGTTGAACTCTGTGAGAGTCGATAACAGCATTCGCTCTTCTAGGCCCTCGATGGCGAGGCAGACGCCCGCCGGGCAGCCGGTGCGTTTGACATTCGGAGCGCGCCGATTGCCGCCCTGGGTCAGGGCTTGGTAGACGCGATGCACTTACTGTCGAAACATATGTGATTCTCCTTGAAAAGGATGTCAAAACAACCAGTCCTCAATTAGCCAAGTAGGCCAGCTCGCCTGTTCGGACAGGACCCGGCACATTTTTCTAGAATGTGTGTATGGACGAGGACGGCAGCGTAGAACTTCAGGGTTTGCTCGAGCGGCTGCGCCAGGGTGATCGCCAGGCCCGGCAGCTGTTGCTGGAACGGGCGTGTGAGCGGCTGCGCCGACTGGCGGGGCGAATGCTGCACGGCTCGTTTCCGGAGTTGGCCCGCCGCCACGAGGTGGATAGCGTCGTCCACGAGACCTGGGTGCGGCTGCTGTAGGCGCTGGACAAGACAGAGCCGGCCACCGTGGCCGATTTCTTTCGCCTGGCCGCGCATAAGTTTCGGCAGGTGCTGCTCGATATGGTCCCGAGCAAACGCCGCCGCGGGCAGCGCGAAGTCTTGGGCCAGAGCGGGGTGGACAGCGAGGGACCGGTTCCGTCAGCCGCCAGCACGAGCCACGACCCGGCACGGCTTGCCCTGTGGACGGAGTTTCACGAGAAGGTCGCCGCGCTGAGCGAACAGGAGCGCGCCGTGTTCGAGATGCATTACTATCTCGAGCTGCCACAGGCGGAGATCGCCCAGGTGCTCGAGCTCCATCCCCGCAAGGTAAGCCACCTGTCGATTGCGGCGACGGAAAAGCTGGGTGCGGCGTTGGACGCTGTCCTCTGATACACGGTCCGGCTACGGGGTCGGTTTTGAGTCCCTGCTTTCGCCGGGCTTCCGACCCGGCCAACGCCCGGACTCCAACCAACTCGGACCACCTGGGGAAGCGATCGGTGCAGCCCGTTCCCGAATCGGAAACACTTATGGACCTCCTCGTGCAATGGGAGGAGCTGCGCCCGCAGGGCAACACGGCAACGCCGGGGATAAAAAAGGATAAAAGTAGAGTCGAGGAGTAGCGCGGTGGTTTAGGTGCAGCCTTGTCTGTTGGCCGGCCCTTTCGGTTGCCGGTGCCCGAGTAGCTCACCATGCTCCGTTTCCACTCCAGGCTATGATATCGTTGGATAGTCTGTATCATTGGGAAAATAGGGGGCTTTTCTGATGCGACGTCTTGACCCGACCGTTTCTCTTTTTTTCCTTGCTACTGTCGTCAGCGCCACTTCGGGGGGCGATTGGCAGCAGTTCCGCGGGCCGGAGGGTCAGGGGATCAGCGCCGAGAAGGGGCTGCCGATCCAATGGTCCGCTGAGAACAATATCGCCTGGAAGGTGAAGCTGCCGGGCGCGGGCGCCTCGTGCCCGGTGACGCACGGCAACCGTGTCTTCATCACTTGTTACTCGGGTTACGGGCTCGACGCCAAGGACCCCGGAAACATGGAAACACTTCGCCGTCATCTCCTCTGTCTGGATCGAAGCACGAGCAAGACACTGTGGGCAAAGGAGTTCCAGCCGATCCTTCCGGAGCACAAATACGCCGGTGAAGGCTCGTATCACGGCTACGCCGCCAGCACGCCGCTCATTGACGGCGAACGTCTCTATGTCTTCTTCGGCAAGTCGGGCATCTTTTGCTTCGATCTCGCCGGCCGGGAGATTTGGCACAGCCTGGTTGGCAAGAACACGTGCGGCTGGGGCTCCGGCGCGTCGCCGATTCTCTACAAGGACTCCCTGATCGTCAATGCCAGCGTCGAGAGCGGCGCCCTTGTCGCCTTGAACAAGATCACCGGCAAGGAAGTATGGCGTTCACCCGGAATCAACTCCGCATGGAACACGCCGATCCTGGTGACCACGCCGGAGCAAACGCACGAACTCGTCATCAGCGTTCAGAACTGGGTGGTCAGCATCGATCCCGACTCGGGCAAGGAGCGGTGGCGCGCTGAGGGCGTGCATCGCTACGTCTGCCCCAGCGTCGTGGCGCACGCGGGCGTCGTCTATGCCATCGGCGGGGGCAGCACGGCGCTGGCGGTCAAGGCCGGTGGCATGGGAGACGTAACCAAAACCCATGTGCTCTGGCGCGAGAACAAGGGCTCCAATGTCGGATCGCCGATTTATCACGACGGTTATCTCTATTGGGCCAGCGATGGTGGCGGCGTGGTTTTTTGTCAAGAAGCAGCGACCGGCAAGGTCGTTTACTCGGAACGCCTCAAACCGGACGCAGGGCAGATCTGGGCCTCTCCGGTTCTCGCCGACGGGAAGCTCTATTATGTCTCGAAGCAGAACGGCATCTATGTCGTGGCGGCGGAACCGAAGTTCCGACAGTTGACCAATAACGTCATCGAAGGCGACAACAGTCGATCCAACGCCTCGCTCGCCGTCAGCGATGGTCAGCTGTTCCTGCGCAACGATCAGTATCTTTACTGCATCGGGAAACGCTGAGTTAGAAAGGATTTTCACCACGGCCAGCGGAGTGGCCTGTCGGCGTGCCCGCCGGCGGCGGCTCGGAAGATGCGGCCGACCTCTTTGGTAGAGCGACTATGAAGCATATCGTGGCGGCCATCGTCTTGATCATTTCGTTGTGGGCGCCCCGGTCCGCAGCGGCAGGGCCCGATAAGCCACGGGTCGACGAGCCCCTGGAACCCTGGGCGTCCAACCGTCATCCGAAGGACGTGGCTCGGCGGCAAGTGGAGGACGTCACCACCGCGAAGCAGGAATACCGCATTACGCACGGGGGGACGATGGACGGCTCCAACTGCCGCTCTCCCATCGGCGGCAGCTTCGGCGTTTGGGACCAGAGCTGGGAGTCCAACCGGGCGGTGCGGATGGAGAACGTCGGCGAGACCGACGTTATTAACCCCTGGCTCTCGAACGGGCGTAACGATTTCCGCACTCTCAAGGAGATCGTGGCGGATGCCCTTCGGCCTGGGATGACTGATCGTGAAAAGGCGATTGCATTTTGGCGGCTCCAGACCACGCACCGCTTCCACGCCACCACCGGCGACGCTGAGGTGAACGACCCAGTCAAGGCCATTAACGTCTACGGCTACACAACGTGCGGCGACGATTCCATCTGCCTGGCCGGCCTCTGGAAGACAGCGGGCTTCAAAGTCCGTCCGGCCCGCGTGGTGGGGCACTGCATAACGCAGGTCCACTACAACGGCCGCTGGAACCTCCTGGACGGGGACATGGGTCCCTTCTATCTTCTCCGCGACAACGTGACGATCGCGGGCGAACAGGACCTCGTGCGCGACCACGACCTCCTCAAGCGCACCCACACCCACGGAATCCTGGATGCCGACAGCCGTGCCGACGCCGAGTGGTCCGCTGCGCTGTTCATCTATGAGGGCGAGGCCGGGGGCGACCGCAACAGCGCCCGGGACACGACCATGAACATGGTCCTGCGGCCGAATGAGGCGCTCACCTGGCGCTGGGGGCACCGAGTGCCGCTCAAGTACCACGGTCACGCGGACATCAAGGTCTGGGGCCAGCGTGCGGCGGACCGGGTTTGCGACGGACTGTGGGAGTATCGGCCGGACTTCACCGCGAAGTCCTGGCGTCGGGGGGCCGACCGCGTCGAAAACATCCGGGTCAAGGACGGTGAACTGGTGCCCGAAGCCGGGAAGGCAGGCATCCTCGTCTGGAAAATGCGCAGCCCGTACGTCTTCGTGGGCGGGACGCTGCAAATCGAGGGGGTCCGCGCGAAGTTCTCCCTCTCCTGGGATGGTACTTCGTGGCAGGAAGTGGGCGAGGACCTGGATGCCCAGTTCCCCGCCAAGGGCCCCGCGCGCTACGAATACCGGCTCCGGTGTGAACTCCCCGAGGGCGCGCGGCTCAAGCACCTCGCCATCGTCAACGACCTCCAAATGGCGCCCCTCGCACTCCCTGGGATGCTTGTCGGGGAGAACCAATTTGTTTACACGGACCAATCGACCGGGCCCCGGCTCGTACGCCTGACCCACGAATGGGTCGAACGGTCGATTTCCCGTCCGCCCGGTGCCCCGCCCACCCCCGTGTTCCCGGCCGAGGGAGGAGGGACGGACGGCACTGACATCGTGTTCCAATGGCGTCCTCCTCAGGACTCCGAGGGAGGCGGCATTGCGGACTACCATTTCGAGCTTTCGGAGCGCGCAGACATGGCCTGGCCCTTGTCGTCCAACTTCTCGAAGCTGGTGAGTAACACCGCGGACCGCGGCAAGCCACGCTACCGCGTGCCCTACACCGGCCTCCTGTCGCCCGGCCGGGAATACTTCTGGCGAGTCCGGGCCAGGAACCAAAAAGGCGTCTGGGGCCCGTGGAGCAAGACATGGAACTTTACCCCGGGGGGACCGGCCCAGCCGGTCGAAGTGACTCTGGAAGCCACGAAGGAGGCCGACGGCAATGTGACGCTCCGATGGAAGCCCAATGCCGCCGGCCGGAAGCCGGTCAAGTACCGCGTCTACGGCAGCGACGAGAAGGGGTTCTCGGTCAGCGATCAACGGTACCGAAGGAATGTGGGCCAGTCCTTGGACCTACCCGCCCAGGCTCCGGCCAATTTCGTGGCCGAAACGTCGAATACCGAGTTTGTCGTCCTCGGCGCCGGGCTAGACCTTCCCAACACCAACATGGCCTTCTATCGCGTGGTGGCCGTCGATGACAAGGGGAAGAGGAGCGGTCCTTCCGACTACGCCGCCGCCGGCCGTCCCTTCATTTACAGCAAGCCCCCCGACAACGCTAAGGTCGGCACCGAGTTCCGTTATCAGGTCTCCGCGGTCCGGTCGCTGGGGGACCTGCGTCTGCGAATCGTCGAGGGCAAGGAGGTGGCGAGCTTCTGGGACATCGAGAAGCCCAGGTTTGTACTTTTACAGGGCCCGAGCTGGCTCCGGATCGACGAGCGCACTGGCGTACTCCGCGGCGTGCCGGACGCCGCCGGGAACACGGACGTCGTCGTCGAGGTGACGCTGGAACGGTTGGTGCGTCGGCTGGATGAACCTCGTCTTAGCTGGGGCCAGGAACTGGTCAAGGAAATGGTCACCGAGAAGGTGGGCAGCGTGAAGCAGCGCTTCCGGATCACCGTCGCCGCTGTCCCCGGCGCTCAGCCGGTCGCGCTCAAGCAGGAGTCGAACACCTGGGTAAAGCGCAGTCCGCTCAAGGGCACCCCGCCCTCGCCCGGGATGGGCTACGAAACCTCGCTGGGCTACGACCCGGCGGCGCGGCTGGTGATCCGCTGGGGCGGGCACAATCAGGGGGGCGGTGGCGAGCAAAACGCCGAGACGTGGACCTTCGATCCCGCCACCAGTAGATGGGTGCTCCGGCAGCCGAACACCGCACCGCCGGGTGTCTGCTGCGCCCAGCAAAACGTCTTCGACCCGGCCGCCAGCCGTTTCCTGCGCTTCCCGGCCTTTAGCGGCAGCCATGGCTGGCAGTGGTTCCGCGAAATTTACCTGAGCAACTCCTCGCTGTGGAGCTACGACCTACCATCGAACACGTGGCGCGACCTGCGGCCGCTGCCGGCGCCGGTCATACGACCGCTCCGCTGCGCCTCCTGGGACGCGGAGCATCAGGTCGTCGTCCTGTTCGGCGGCGAGGGCAGCGACGAGGGCACCCTCGTCTACGACCCGTACGTCAACACCTGGGCGCGGATGAAGCCGATGGTGCAGCCGGCGCCGCGCAGCGGCGGCAACATGGCCTACGACGCCGTCCACAAGGTCCACGTCCTGTTCGGCACGCAGTTCGGCGACGACCCGCACACCTGGACCTACGACCTTCGCCAGAACAAGTGGCGGGACGTGAAGCCGACGAAGCCGCCATCGACCGATCGCAACGACGCGGTCCTGGTCTATGACACCACTGGCCAGGTGGCGATTGCGCTGATTCGGGTGGTGGACGCGAGTAACGGTCATGAAGTTGCGCGCGGCCACCTGGAGACGTGGGCCTACGACGCCGGCAAGAACGAGTGGCGAGCGATGAAGCCGGCGCGCGAGCCGGACGGTTGGACCAACCGCAGCCGCGCTCTCGTGGCACTGCCGGACCAGAACCTGATCCTCGCCGAGGTCCGCGTCAACACCACCGACCGGACCCCCGGCGCCGAGCGCGAGCAGCAGGTCTGGACCTACCGATATGCAGAACCGAATCCCGACCCGGCGCCACAGCCGCCGGCCGGGCTGACGGTCAAGGCCGAGGCTCGCACCGTGGCGCTCGCGTGGATCGCGAGCCCATCGCGGGACGTCACCGGCTACGCCGTTTACCGCGGCACCGGCGCGCAGCCCTGGCACGTCGAGTACAGGCAGATCGCCAAGGTGGACAAGCCAGCGGTCCGCGACGAGGACGTGAAACCCGGCGTCGTACATCACTACTTCGTCCGGGCCGTGAGCATGGGAGGCGCCGAGAGTGCGGACAGCGTCAAGGTGCGGGCGCAGCCGAGGGTCGTCGAGGACGTGGTCGTGTCGGTGATCTCCGCCAAAGAGGTGCGGCTGTCGTGGAATCCGGTCGGCGATGCGCCCGGCTATCATATCGAGCGGGCGCCGGTCGAGGTCTTCAGTGAGGACGAGCTCGTGCGCCTCAAGAAGGACACCCCGCCGCTTCGGGAACCGAGCGTGGGTGCCGTCAAGATGGTCGGCCAGTTCGAACGACTCACGAAGCAGCCCGTAAAGGTGCCTGGATACACCGACACGGCGCTGGACCTGGCGAAGCCCCAGACCGCTGGCAACGGACCGCTTTACCGGCACCGCTTCCATGCTGAGCAGCTCGACACGAAGGGGGCGCCCTACCGCTTTGCCACGTACGCTTACCGGGTGAAGGCGGTCAACGCTCTGGGCATCGAGGGCGGGCCGTCGCCGTACTACTTGACAATTCCGTCGGCACCCCAGTGGGTGTTTGCGAAAGAGGACGGTGAACAGTGCCGGCTGAAGTGGGCGGCCAACCCGGAGCAGGGGGTCAAGGGCTACCGCGTATACCGGATGGAAGGGCCGAAGCTCAACGGGCCGGGGCAGCAGGTGACGCGCCTGACCGACGAGCCGATCGAGGGGACGACGTTCACCGACCCGAAGGCGACCAAGGAGACGAAGCGCTACTGGGTCGTGGCGGTGGACGCGCTGGGGCAGGAGGGCTTGCCGTCGGCACCGGTTTGGCACTACCGGCAGTTCCGCAAAGCTTACGAGCCGTTTGTCGGCGAGTGGCACCAGTGAGACCGATTTATTGCAATTTAAACACCGGCGTGGGGCGGCTAATTACCAATCGACCACCGAGCCGTCGTCGGCATCGAACAACTCGCGATTCTTCCAGTCGTGGCCGATCTTGTCGGCCAGAGCGTGCTCGTCCAATTCGATGCCCAGTCCGGGTGCCGTGGGCAGTTCCAGATAACCCTGGTGCAGCACGAACGGCTGTTTCAAGTAACCTTCGCCCAGGCTGACCTGCTCCTGACAAAGGAAATTCGGGATCGACGCCGCCAGTTGGACGCCGGCCGCCAGGGAAATCGGCCCGAGCGGATTGTGGGGGGCGATGGTCGCGTAATACGCCTCAGCCATACCGGCGATGAGCCGAACTTCCGTGATGCCGCCCGCGTGGCACAGGTCGGGCTGAAGGATGGTGGCGGCCCGCTTCTCCAGGACTTCGCGGAAGCCCCACTTGGTGAAAACGCGCTCGCCGGTGGCAATGGGCAGGTGGGTGCCCCGAGCGATCTCGGCCATGACATCGTGGTTCTGGCAATTGACCGGCTCCTCGATGAACATGGGCTGGTGTGGTTCCAGGGCTTTGATCAGGACCTTGGCCAGGGCTGGGCTAATCGCGCCGTGGAAGTCGATGGCCAGGTCCACATCGTCCCCAGCCGCTTGGCGCAGTTCACCGAATTGGTCCGCGGCATAGCGAACCTCCGCCTGCGTCTCCAGGTAACGGGAGGGCCGCCGCTTGGCCGGGCCGGTCTTGAAGGCCGTAAAGCCGCGCGCCCGGCCCGCCTTGACAGCTTCTGGCGTCCGCGCGTGGGCATAGACCCGGATGTGCTGGCGCGTGGGACCGCCGAGCAACTCGTAGACCGGCACGCCCAGGGCCTTGCCCTTGATGTCCCACAGGGCCATGTCGATACCGCTCAGGGCGCTGGTCAAGATCGGACCACCGCGGTAAAAGGCGTGGCGGTAGATTGCCTGCCAGTGATGCACGACCTGGCGCGGGTCCTTGCCCAGCAGATACGGTTCGATCTCCTTCACCGCCTGGGCGCAGGTCAGGGCGCGGCCCTCCAGGATCGGTTCCCCGAGGCCGACAATGCCGGCATTGGTGTGAACCTTGAGGAACAACCACCGCGGCTTGACCAGGAAGGTCTCCAGCTTGGTGACCTTGAGCGGATCTTTCAGGGCGATGGGTGCCGCGCGCGACGTTTGCTGCGCCCCTTGCGCCCGGGAGGGAGAAAGTACGGCCCCGCCCAGCGTGGCGAACGCCCCGGACAGGACGGCCCGGCGGCTCAGGAATGATGTGGCTTGATTCGTGCGACGCATGAGCAATTCCTCCAAGTACAAAGACAAGTGGACCCGATGTTATGGCAATGGCGCTCAGACCCGATTTTAGCAGCCCTGGGACGCCCCCGGCGAATGCAGCAGCAACACCGTGCGGAGTCGTATGCGCATGGTTGTACTTCAGCTTGGCAAGCGACCACCGGCGGGTCGAACGTCAACAGCGTCCTGGCTTGGCATGGGCTGAGCGCTTCGTGGCTATTCTACTCGCCTGCCGAGCCAACAGAGCCAGAAGCAACGTCCGTTTATCACTGAACTTGTTCGTGGTCGGTTCGGCTGGGAATCTCTCGCATGCTGATCCCCACAGACCGTCACAAACGTGCGCTTCCCGGCATGCGTGTAATCACCTTGTGACATGGGAGTCCGCAGTCGTATCTCACCGCGCGGTGAGACGCGGCCGGTCCAATCGCGCTAAGTTGTTCTGTCCGCGAGCATTGCGTCGAGAATCGTGCCTGCGTACGCGCATGAGACACGGCGGACTGCCGTCGACCTCCACCATGGCGCCGGGCATGAGGTAAGAGAAAAGCGGACGCCTGCGTTTCAATTACAAGATTTATCATTCTTCCATTGCCGCTATGATATCGTTGGATAATCCGAATCACCGTCAAAAAGGGATCCTTGGCATCGTGACACTTCAAGAGCGAATCCTGGCTGAATTGGCGCGGAAAAACTATCAGCCCATTAAGCCGAAGGCGCTGGCGCGAAAGCTCGGCCTGTCGTCCTCGCATTACAACGAGTTTCGCAAGGCTTTGAAGGACTTGCTCCACCAGGGCCGCGCCGAGATGGGAAAGAACCACAGCGTCCGTCCGGCCCAACCTCATGGAACGGTCACCGGCATCTTTCGCAAGACCGCCAGCGGCCTCGGCTTCGTTCGACCCCACGCCGTCGATGTACACGCCGGTCCGGAAATCCGTATCCGCGAGCCCGATGCCCTCGACGCCGTCACGGGCGATGAAGTGTTGGTCCGCGTTGTCCGAAAACCCTCTCGCCCCGACCTGAGCCTCACCGGCCAGATCCTGCGAGTGCTCGAGCGCGCCACCCGCCAGTTTGTCGGCACGTACTTCGAACGCGAAGGCCTGGGCTATGTCCGCGTCGACGGCACCGTCTTCAGCCATAGCATTTACGTCGGCGATCCCGGCGCAAAAGGCGCCCGCCCGGAAGATAAAGTAGTCTTTGAAATGTTACGCTTCCCCGGACCGGATGACCGCGGCGAAGGCGTCATTACCGAAATCCTCGGACCGCGCGGTCAACCGGGTGTGGATACCTTGTCCATTATTCGGGCGTTCGGCCTGCCGGATCAATTCCCTGAAGATGTCTTGGAAGAATCGCGCAGAGTGGCGGCGTCATTCGATGAGGATGAACTCGCCGGCCGCGACGATTTCACTGCCGATACCGTGATTACCATTGATCCGGTTGATGCCCGAGATTTTGACGACGCGGTGTCCTTGACTCAGGACAGCCGCAGCAAGCACTGGAATTTGGGGGTTCATATTGCGGATGTGGCTTTCTTTGCTCCCCCCGGCAGCGCGCTGGATCGCGAAGCCCGGCGCCGCGGTACCAGCGTCTATTTGCCGCAGCGCGTTTTGCCGATGTTCCCGGAACTCATCTCAAATAGCTTGGCCAGCCTGCAACAGGGCAGGGTGCGCTTTGTCAAAAGTGTCTTCATCGATTTCACTCCCGCCGGCCAAAAAACCCGCATACGCTTCGCCGAAGGGGCGATTCGCGTTCGTCGCCGTTTTACCTATGAACAAGTTTCGCAAATTCTCGCTCATGCCGGGACCGCAGGCGCGCGTAAGCCGCCGGATTCTCAAATTGAGCCCGAAGTTTATGCGCTGCTGTTGCGCATGCGCGATTTGGCTTTGATTCTTCGCGGGCGCCGTGTCAAGCGCGGCGCCCTCGAGCTCAACATGCCCGAAACCGAACTGGAATACGACAACCTGGGCCGCGTTACCGGCGCTCACTTCGTCAAGTACGATATCAGCCATCAAATCATCGAGGAATTTATGCTCGCCGCCAACGAAGCGGTTGCAGAACACCTGGCAAGTTTGCCGGTTCCTTTTTTACGCCGCATCCATCCCCCTCCGGAACCGACCAAGCTGAAAGCCTTCGCAGAGTTTGCCCGTATCCTGGGCTACAAGGTCAAACATGAAACAGACCGGTTTGGCCTCCAGCGCATCCTGGAAAAATCCGCCGGGCACCCCGATGCCTACGCGGTGCATTACGCGCTATTGCGCAGCTTGAAAAAGGCCGCGTACAGTCCCGAGGCGGAAGGGCACTATGCTCTCGCCAGCGAAAATTACTGCCACTTTACTTCCCCCATCCGCCGCTATCCCGACTTGACCGTCCACCGCCTGCTAAGCCGCTGGTTACGAACGGGCCGTTGCGGCAGCGATGAAACCGAGCTCGCCGCACTGGGTGAACATTGTAGCAAGACCGAACGCCGGGCGGAGACTGCCGAGCGTGAATTGATAAAACTCAAAATGCTGACTTTTTTGAGCCGGCGCATTGGAATGGAATTGGATGTGATTGTCACCGGCGTGGCCGATTATGGCTTTTATGGCCAGGCGGAAGACATGCCCGTCGAAGGCCTTGTCCACATCAGCACCCTGACGGATGATTACTACTATTTTGAAGAAGCGTCCCACAGTCTCACGGGTCGCCGGACGCAACGGCGCTTTCGCCTGGGCGACAAGGTCCACGTCCAGGTCGTGCGCGTCGACCTGCAACGGCGACTACTGGACTTCCGCGCCCTGGAGAAAAAGAAACGCCCCACCGACAAACGCAAAAGCAAGGAATAAAGTTGCCGCGGACCACTTTTCCTGCGACACGCGCATCGAGTCCAACTCTTCATCTTAATCCTGCTCTTAATCGTCTTCCTAATTGTAATCCCCCTCCTAATCCTACTCTTCTTCCAACCTTCGCCCTGGCCATTTATTGGCACGCCTGCGTTCATTCCGGGACCGGCCCTCCCGGCGCCGTCCTCTCTCCCCATATCCGAAACCCAAATCCTTCCAAATCGATGTGCTCCTTTTCCGGCTCATCCGGCCCGCCGTGATCGACCGTAAGACGGAGAAATCCCCAAAGGGTGAAAGGTTCCCGCGTATGATCAAAGCCGTCCGCATCCGTATCCCCTTCCAGGAGCCAGTGCCAGCTCCGCCGATCGCCGCCCAGTTCCGCCTCTTCTTGCCAGCCTTTCAGCACCCGTTCCATCGCCTGCATCGCATTGCGCAAGGTCTTCGAATCCGTAACGTGAATCCGCCGTTCGTCCCCCGCCTGTTCCGACTGCGTCTTCGGCAGCTGGGCGATCATCTCAAACAGTCGATGCTCCAGTGCGGCCGCCCGCCACGGCGACCATAAATAAAAGGTGACGCACGGCGTTTCCACAGTGAGGCCGTAAAGGTTGATTCGCATTAGCATTGCTCCCGGTGCAATTGTCGCACCCGTATTCCCCTGGCGCTCGTGCCCGGAGGCGATGGCTTCTTATCGGTGCGCGGCCGCTTCCGCTTCGGCCCCGGCCTTGCCCTTTTCCGGGGGCCAAAAGAACAAGAACAACGCCAGCGCTGCCGCAAGAGCCACTGCAAAGGGCACCAGGAACAGACTGCGAAAATCGGTCAACCCATCGTGCGTAAAGACATCGTCAAATAACCGCGGGCACACGAAATTCGCCACGAGCGGGCCCAGGCCCAAGATCATGAAGTTAAACAGTCCTTGGGCGCTGGAGCGAATGTCCTTCGGAAAATACTCATCCACAAAAATGTAGACGGTCGCAAAGAAGAACGCATAGCAGATGCCGTGCAGGATATTGACCGACACAACCAGCCAAGGATAATCAGCCGCAAATGCAAATACCGCGAAGCGGGCCGCGTGGCCGAGAATGCCAACGACCATCGTCGTTCGCCAGCCAAGTGCTTTTAAACTCATTCCCAGAATAAGCATCGTCAAGATCTCCGCGATTTGGCCGATACTCATCACGGGCGTTACCCAATTGCCTGGTATGCCGACTCGGTCTACCAGAAACCGAGCGGTCCAACTGAAGAAACACTGGTGGACAGCCGCATCGGCAAACGTCACGAGCCAAAGAATAAAGACAAATGGCAAGGAGAGAAGCCCAAAGGCTTCGACCCAGGCCAAGCTGCTTTCGCCTTCCGCCGGCGGCCTTGGTGGGGTGTGAGGCAGCGTGAGGCTATAAGCGGCCAGCACGAGGGAGGCTACGCCCGCCACGACGTAAGCCGTCACTGTGCCGCGCTGAAACGCTTCTCCCTTGAGGCCCGAACCCAACGCTTTACCCACCCATTCCGTGAAGTCTGCTTCGCCCAGCGCGGGAACGTTCGTCCAGTCGACGAGTAGAAACACGAAGGGCCACGCAGCGAGGATCCACCCGATCGTACCGCCCACGCGAACCAGACCGAACTCGCTTTGCGGGTCCTTCATATTCGCGAAGGCGATCGAATTCGTGATCGAAATCGTAGGCACATAGAACAAGCAGTGTACCAACATCAGCGTGAAAAAAGGCCAAAACGATGTGGCCTGCGACAGCCCAAGCATTGCCAGGCCGCCGACCAGGTGACTGAATCCAAGGAACCGCTCTGCTGCAAAATTCCGGTCGGCGAATTGATTGCTAAAAAACATGCCCACGATGGCCGCGATCGGGAATGCGTTCAAAATCCACCCTTGCTCCCCGGCCGAGAAGCCCAAACTCGGCAGGTAGCCGAAGACCAGGGGGAACCAGGCGCCCCAAATGAAGAACTCCAGAACCATCATTAGGAAGAGACGGAAACGAATCTTGTTCATGGCTCAGTCAACGACTACACGAAGGAAAGTGGTTTGCGACCTGAACGCCCCCGCATCCACAGATCTTACCCAAAACATTATTGTTAGGAAGTGAAACGTAAAGCACGATGCCCCACACGCTGTGACTTTTCTTTGTGCGCCAATTTCGGATCTCCTTTTTGTTTTCGTCTTCCGGAATTAGAAAAGGCATCTGCTCGTTTTACCGATAATAACAACGAGGCGCTTTTTGCCAGGTCGCCCCATTTTTCCAATTCCCATCTGCACTCAAACTATGCAGCCTTTGCCCATAATCCCTGGTTATGAACTCGTGCAGCCCCTCGGCGGCGGCCCGCTCACGTGCGTCTATTCCGCTCGGGAATTTAGCGCCGATGAACTCTGCGCCATCAAAGCTCTCAGGCCCAAATGGCAACAAAATGCCACCGCCATCAAACTGTTGCAGCGGGAGGCGCGCGCTGGGTTGGCAATTCGCCATCCACATCTGGTGGGTTTCCGCGACGCCCATGTGACCCGGCCTCCGTATTTCCTCGTCATGGATTTGCTGCCCGGCGAATCCCTCCGCCGCCGCCTGAGGCGCGATTATCGGTTGGATGTCCGCTCTGCACTATGGATTGCTCGCCAGACCGCCGAAGCACTCACAGCTCTGCACCGCGCTGGTTTTGTCCATGGCGACGTGAAACCTGATAACATTCGCCTCATTGATGCCGGCACCGCCGTACTCATGGACCTGGGCTTCGCCCATCGCCCCGGCGAAAATGCTCGTCTGCGCCGCCACGGTTATCTTCTGGGAACCGTCAACTACCTGGCTCCGGAGCTCTGTGACTTTTCTTCCGATGCCGACTTTCGCAGCGATCTGTTTAGCCTTGGCGTGACACTTTTTGAAATGCTCGCGGGCAAGCTACCCTTTCCGGACGGCAACACGGCACAAACTCTCCAGTGGCATCGCAACAACCCTCCCGCCAACGTCCGCGATTTCGCCGAGCCCATTCCTTCGGCTCTGGCTGCCTTGGTCGACCGCCTACTTGCGCACAATTTGGAAGAGCGGCCGCGAGCCCCCGCTGTCCTGCAGCAACTGATCGCTCTGGAAATCACCACCCTGCGCCAACGCCAATCGGCCTGAGACTCTTATGCGCGAAAATCGCATTCCGTGAACAAGACAAATCCCTTATTTCGCAGCGTTTGCGCGGCCGTTTCGTGATCGTCCACGTGCAATGCGATGGCGGCGTGGCCTCCGGGCCCCACCAGCAACGGGTAGGAATAATGAATGCTGATTTCTGCCATCAGCAGGGCTTTGCAAATCTTCAAAAGCGGTTGCGGACCTTCCGGTAAACGGACCACCAGCAAATCGCTTTCCGTCATCGGCAGTTTGGCTTGGCGAAAGATTTCCAGCGCTCGCTCCGGGTCGCTCAGCACGATCCGAATAACGGCACAGTCCGCCGAATCGATAACCATCACCGATACGATGTGAATGTCGGTGGTTTCGAAAAGGCGCACGAGCCCGAGTAACGCGCCGATGCGATTTTCCAAGAGCACGTTGAACTGCCGCACGCTGGGCCAATCTCGCCCCCGGGCGGTCGAAAAACCGATGCCGCTGCTGCCGCCATAACTCATAAAAACCCCCAACTAGAAGAGGTTTGCAGTATACGACAGACAGCACCCGCGATTCAATTCCACCTACGGCGAAGTGCGAACGACTCGGATAAATCCAGGACGGGTGATGAAATAATTGCCGGCCGAGAAGCCGTTAGCGTTCAGCAATTGGGCATAGAGATTATCATCCATGCCGATCGCGAAAATCTCCGGCGTATTGCTGCCGTAGTAGCCGACACTCAGTCCTTTGACCTGCCCGGGCTGCGTCAGAAAATAGTTGGTCACCGACAATCCATTCGCGTCGAACAGTTGCGCATACACCTGGTTATCCAGACCCATAACGAAGATTTCAGGCTTATTGTTGGCGTCATGGCCCGCGGTCAACGACTTGACCGCGCCGGCCCGGGTCAGGAAGTAATTGCCAAAAGGATTGTCATTATTATCAAATATCCCGGCGTAGACCTGGTCATCCATACCGATTACGAAAACTTCCGGCCGGAGGAAGCCATCATTGCCCGCACTCAAGGCCTTGACGCGCCCCAGCCGGGTGAGAAACCACCCTCCCTGCTGGGTGCCCGACGCGTTCAGATCCGCGCGCCACACCTGGTCGTCCAGTCCGATGGCAAACAGCAACGGCCGATAGCTGGCATCCTGCCCCACGGCAATGGCTTTGACCTGGGTCACCTGGCCCGGCGCTTTTTGAATTGCAAAATAGCCTCCGATCGGAGTGCCGAACCCGTCAAATTGGAGCTCGTAGGCCTGGTCGTCCATCCCAATGACAAAGAGCAAGGGGTGATTGCTGGCACTCGACCCGGTGGCGAGTGTCTTGACCCGTCCCGGCTGGGGGTTGAACCAGACGCCGTTCGGGTCCCCGCTCGGGAAGAATTTTTGTTCCCAAACCTGGTCGTCCATGCCAATGGCGAACACCAGCGCACTGTAATTTACGTCCCGCCCCACGGCAATGGCCTTCACCTGGGTGAGTTGCCCGGGCGAACTCTGCAATACGAAATAATTGCTGGCCGACATGCCGTTGGCATCGAATTTCTGGCCGAAAACCTGATTATCCGTCCCGATCACAAAAGCTTCTTGCGTGAGGTTATGAACAATCGCTTGAACCGTTACCAGGGTGATGTTACCCGGGATGTCACCCGGATTGATTTGTTCGGTGAAAGCCAAGTTGTTGCCCACCTGCAAGCCGTTTCGGTCTGTGAAGTCGCTGGTCTCGCTGGTGAAGTTTATGATTACGTACGCATCGCCGACGCTCGGAAAGAAACCGTTCACCAGACTGACGTTAAGGGCCCCGCCCAAATTCGCGGTTCCGGTTATGTTGAGCCGGCCGAAATTGCCGCTGCCCGGTGGACCGCCGATTTGGAAGCTCAGCGCGCCCGGACTGGATTGAAAATAGCTGCCGCTGACCGAAATGGCACTCCCCGCCCCGATCGTAACATTGCCGGTGTTGGTTAGACTGCTCGTAGTCGTAAATGTCGCGCCGTTCACGACGCTGAAAGTTCCCGTGTTATTGGAAAGGGAATTCATGTTGGTGAAGTTCGATCCCGGCCCGTTCAGCAATACCGTGGCGTTGTTGGTAAAGAAATTTCCCGCGGAGTTAATGGTCAGAATGGCCCCATTGAACACCTGCCAGGTCCCCGAGCTTAGCGTTGTGCCGGCTACCTGGGATACCGAGCCGTTGAAAGCCAGGACCCCGGCGGAGCAGAAAACGGTTCCCGGATTATTAACCGTGGCATTGATACCGGAACTGGTACCGCCGGATTTATCAAAGGTCCCGGCGTTATTGATCAGGCCGGCGCCCGCTACATTGATGCCGCCGTCCGATTGAATGTCAAACTGACTGTTGCCAGGCAGGTTATTCAGTGTGCCGTTATTCAAAATCAAGGACGCTCCCGTCAGGGTCATCGCATTGTAGTTATTGATTGTCCCGATCAGCGTGGAACTGGTGCTTCCCGAAATGGTCATAAACCCGAGGTTGTCCAGTCTTCGGGTCGCCGTATAAAGGGTGCCGCCTTGCCATTGGAATAGTCCAGCACTGAAATTAAAAGAAAGTTGAGCGCCGTTGCCGGCATTCAATATGCCGCTCCCCAGCAAAATTGTTCCGGCCCCGGTGCCCCGATAAGGCCCGCTGAAGAATTGGTTCGTGGTATTTCCGCCCGTGATATCCAGAATCGCTCCGGCATTGTCGGCATTAAAGACGCCTCCGTCGCTATTGCCTCCACCGCTGAGGATGATTGTTCCCGTCACCACATCAACTAGGCCGTTAACACCGTTGTTGAAGGGAGCGGCAATATTGGAGATCGTCGCCGAGCCGGTACTCTTGCGAACTGTCCCAAAATTGTTGAATGCTCCAGTTCCCCCCGATTGAATGGTAACTCCCGTGCTCACCCGGAAATCATAGCCGCCCTGGGCCAGGTTATTCAACGTGCCGCCATTGAGTCGCAAACCCGCGCCCGTTTGCAGGATGATTCCACTATTGTTCAACGTACCGACCAGGGTTGCGAAAGAACTCGTTAACCCCGAAATCTGGATATAACCGGTGTTGAACATGTTTTGCGTGGTCGTGTCAAAGATTCCGCCCTGCCAATTGAACAGGCCCATGGGAAAATTCAAAGTCAAATCCAGGCCCTGAACCCCGAGACGTCCACTCACCAAGCGGACTTGGCCAAGGCCGGACCCCGTATAGGTGCCCGTCATATTTTGAAATTGTTGTCCGCCGGAATAACTAAGATCAATAACCGCACCAAGGTCGGCGTTGAATCGGCCGCCGGAATTGAAACCACCACCGGCCAGAGCTAGCGTGCCGCTCTGGGCATAAATGGTTCCCGCCGGAGTATTGTTGACCAATACATTCGCGATGGTTGCCGTTCCCGTACTGACAGATTTCTTGAGCATTCCTGAGTTGGCAATGGCATTAACAAAACTTTGCGTCGGGGCCTGAATGCGGGAATTGTTTTTTATGTCGAGGGTTCCAGTTGCCTGGTTGTTGACCGTGCCCCCGTTGAAATTCCAGACTCCATTCACCATATCGGCATCCGTGATGGTCCCGGAATTGTTCAGCGTGCAGTTCAGAAACTGGCCGGTTAAGCTCAGGGTCATGAAGCCGAGGTTCGTCAAGGTCGTTCCCTGGATGGCGCCCCCCTGCCACTGAAACAAATTATTGACGAAATTAAACGTTGCCCCATTGGAGGTGAGAATGCCGTTTTGCAACAGGATGGTTCCACCGCCGCTGCCGGTGATCACGCCGGCATAGGTGGGCAACCCGCCACCGGAAAAGTCGAGCAGCGCCCCGGACAAGACGTTGATATTGCCCCCCGCTCCCGTTATGCCGCCCGTAAGCACGGTCACCGCCGTTTGAATGTCCATCAGGCCGCCGGTGTTGTTCGTGATGGGCGCGTCAATCTGTACGGTCATTGTTCCACCCGATCGCCGCAAGATTCCGGAGTTGGTAATCAACTTCTGGGTTGCATCCACCTGGATCGAAATCTGGGCGGCATCGCCGCTGAAAGTATAACTGGCGCCACTGGCTATATTGATGAGGGCATTGTCCATCCGCAAGTTGCTGACTGGGCCCAGAGACGATTGAGTGATCTGACCGGCGTCATTGATCGTCGCCCGTTCCGCCGGAATCCCCAGCTCCATGGTACCGAAAACCCCCGTAAAATTGCCGATTCCGCTTGCGCTGAAATTCAAGGCCCCGCCTCGAATTCGGCCTAGGTTCCAGTTCATGACCCCGTTCATGGTCAGCAACCCGGGGTGGCTGTGGTCGTTCACATCGCCATAGAGGCCCAGGTCGCCGCCGTTGAGGTTCAATGTTGCCCCCGACAAAACCGTCGATGGCGCATCAAAACTCAAATTGCCGCCGAAAAGCGTCAGTGTGCCTTGCGATTGCGTCAGGCTGTTCACTTCATCAATGCCGCCGTGGGTGACGGTCACATTCATGTCGATAATGGCGTCGTCAAACCGGGTGGGGAGCTGGCCATTGCTCCAGTTCGAGGGATTATCCCAATCGCCCCCGGTGGCATTGATAAACCGCACCTGGGACGGTACTACACGGCCTTCCAGGGTTTCCACCCAGGGCCGATATTGAACCTGCCTTTTGCGGTGTTCCGCGCGGCGACTGCCGCGCGTCGAAGAAGTCTTACAATGTACGAATCGACGCCACCAGGAGAAGAACATAGTTCGATTCCTTTTAGCCAGGTTGAGGACCGAACCGCGAATGCCGGTACTCCAGTTTATCCGCGTCCGGAAGGAGAACGCAAACAAAAAGTTGATTATTTCCCTTTTATTTTTTGTGGTTTTCCGAGATTGCCAGGTATTTAGAATGAGCGGAATTTGCCCCTTCACAGGCCCTGCATGCCGGGGCCATTTCTTGCAATCAACTTTCCTACATTATTTTACACATATCGGGACGGAAAGGGAAAGGTAAAATAGCTAAAAAAATGCGCCAAAACAGATTACGAGGCCAAAAGTCGCATTTTCCGAAAAAAGCAGATAATCGATGTTGAGTTTTTGCTTCATTCATCCAGGACGGCCAATTGAACGGTGATCGGGAAATGATCGCTGTAGCCCCGTGAGAATTTTTCATTTTCGCCTCCAAAATGCCACGGCCGGCGCCGGCGATCGTTCGGTCGAGATAGATGGTTTACCGTTTGCGCAGTTGCCGGGTCGCAAGACCACCCTTCTGAGTCCAACATGCCCGGCGACACCGCAATCTGATCGAAAATGAACCAATTTTCTCCAAAATAGTGGGTTCCGAATTGATGGGCGTCTTTGTCGGCAAACAGGTCCAGCAACAGGGGATCCCCGTCAGACCGGCGCACGGCTTCGATATTTCCCGTCGCCCGGAGATGCTTTGTTATTGCGGGGGCATCCGGAGGATCATTGAAATCCCCGCAAACCAAAAGATCCACTTTGGGATTACTCTTGTGCATTCCATTGAAAACCCCGTAAATCTGATCCCCGTACTTGGCCCGGCTGTCGCCTTGTTTGTCCGTGACACGGGAAGTCCAATGGGAGGCCAAAATTACGAGATCGTGGTTGTTTACCACAATATGTGCTTCCAAAATCCGTAACGCTCTACCGTGCAACCGCGTTTTGTCTCGGCGAACCGGTAGACGCGTGATGATCGCCGGCGCGATGTGCCGGCCGGCATTACGCTCTTTCATCAATACATACTCGTAGTGCAAATCCTTGTTTTCCAGCCGGGAATTCAGTGCTTCTCGGAGCAATTCCGCCGCCCGAACCGATTCCACTTCCGTTAGTGCCACAATATCCGGCCCTTTGCCCTGGTTCATTTCAATCAGGGCTTTGCTTAAATGCTCCAGTTTCAATTGCAATATTTGCGGATGCTCCGCAAACCAACGGTCGAATTCCCGATCCGCCTTGTTCGTGCGGCCATCAACGTGGTCGTCAAACAAATTCTCCACATTCCAAAAACAAAAGAGGTAGCTCTTTGAGGATCCTTCCGGACCACCTCCCGCCCGCTCCGAGTTTGCGCTGCAGCCGACCAGGATCAGACCGCAAAGAAAAGTCGTCAAACACCGGATCAAGTTCCGTCTTGAAATCCACGCCATCCCAACCTCCTTGCATCAATTTTGGAAGTGTGCGTAATCTGGTGAAAATCACCCATTGCAATTCGGCATTCAGTCACTTTGCTTTCACTGGCTGTATCGCCAATACCTGTTGGTGAAATCCTACCGCAGTTGTTATAGTGCCGCGGGAGGCGATAAAACCATGGAACGAAAAAATCGGTTCATTTGGCTCGCGAGCGGTGTGGCCTTGGGTGCATTGGCCGCGTTGATATATTTTGGACAACCCAGGCCCGCTTTGGCCGCCGCCAGTGACCGATTTGAAGATTACATCCTGTGCACCGGGGCGGTTTCCCTGAATCCTCGTTCACCCACGGACGGGGTCTGGCTTTTGGATTATCGCAGCGGGAAGCTCTTGGGTACCGTCATCGACCGGGGCGCTGGAAAAATTGTTGGTTGGGCGGAGGTGGATTTAACGGCGGAATTCGGCGTCGCACCCCGGCAAAACGTTCATTTCCTGATGACCACCGGCAACATTGCCCACGGTCAGGCCGCCTTGTACGTCGCCGAAACCACCACCGGCAAATTCGCTGTTTACACAATGGGACCGCGCAACGATGGTCAGTCCGGCGTCAGTATTCGCCGCCATGACATGGTCATGTTCCGCCAACCACCCAAAAACAACTCCTGAGAGCAATGATCACGCGTCCGAATTCAAAGGGCCTTCGACCTCTGACCTCCGACCTCTACTGTCACCGGTTCTTGACTACTTTGCCCTTCGAACTATGTTAAATCGTAGCGTGTTCTCGCAATCCCGGAGAGCCTCGGATGCCCCCTTTCGCTGAGCTGCAAGACTTCGATCTCTCCACCTACTTTCCAATCTTGCTTTATCTGCTTGTCATTCTCGCCTTGGTCGCGGTAACTCTGATCTTGGCCCACAAGGTCGGTCCCCGGAGAAAAACACCGGTCAAATCCATGCCCTACGAATCCGGCATGGATCCACGCGGCGATGCCCGGCAGCATTTTGATGTCAAGTTCTACCTGATCGCCATATTATTCCTCGTTTTCGATGTGGAATTGCTCTTTCTTTATCCCTGGGCCGTCGCCGCCTACCGTGAAGGGGCGTCCGGGATTCCGGAAGGTTTGCAAGGCATTGTATTCCTGGAAATCCTGTTATTCCTCGCCACCTTGGTTCTCGCTTATCTTTATGCCTGGCGGAAAGGCGTGTTCCAATGGCGGTAGCCCGTCCCAGCGACAATTTCTTGCTCACCCGTTTGGATCATCTCGCCAATTGGGTCCGCGCCAACAGCCTTTGGCCGATGCCTTTCGCCACGGCCTGTTGCGGAATCGAGCTGATGGCTACGGGAGCATCGCGGCACGACTTGGCACGTTTCGGTGCGGAGGTCATGCGCTTCAGTCCCCGCCAGTGTGACCTGATGATTGTCGCCGGCAGGGTCGTCATGAAAATGGTTCCCGTCATGCAGCGTATTTGGCTGCAAATGCCGGAACCCAAGTGGTGCATCTCCATGGGCGCCTGTGCATCGTCAGGTGGTGTCTTTGATACCTATGCCGTGGTCCAGGGCATTGACCGCTTTTTGCCCGTGGATGTGTACGTACCGGGTTGCCCTCCGCGGCCCGAACAATTGATTCAGTCGATCATCGACTTGCAGGAAAAGATCCGCATGACCGGCACTGTCACCGGCAGGGAGTTTTCCCGCCGTGTTCAGTCCGAAGGCCCCGCTCCTCTGGCCACACGCTTGGATGCGACCGAAACCGTCGTTGCGCCGGGCGATTTTGCCAGCGCCACCAAAATGCATGCATAGCGCTCCGCAGTCACATGACGTACCAAGAAATTCTAAACCAGCGATTTGGACCAGAGAGATTCACCACTTCCCAATTTCGGGACAATCGCCGGGTCCATGTTCGATCGGAAGATATTTTTGCCGTTTTGGAGTGCCTGAAACAGGATTGCGGCTTCGATATGCTGGTCGACATAACCGCGGTCGATTATCTTCACTATCCCGATGCTCGCGATCGCTTCGGCGTAATTTATGCTCTCCTCAACACGGCGACAGCAGAACGTATCTATGTGAAGACTTTCTTGAACATGCCGGACCTGCTGCTTCCTTCGTGCTGTTCTTTGTGGCAGGGGGCGGACTGGTTGGAACGCGAGGTCTACGACATGTTCGGTATCGTTTTCGAGGGTCATCCCGATTTGCGGCGTATTCTCATGCCGGAAGAATTCACCGCTTATCCATTGCGGAAAGATTATCCGCTTCGCGGAAGGGGAGAACGCCATAATCTGCCTTACGTTAGCCGCGCGGACAGCTAAAGCCGGACAAGTACACCGCCGAGCGTGGTCTGTGCCTTCAACGCCCCCCGAGGACTTCCTCTATGCCGCTCGAATTGCTTGACACCGCCTCGCGGGTGGAAACAGATCAGGATTATCTCTGGACATTGAATTTCGGGCCGCAACACCCGGCCACGCACACCACGCTGCGACTGGTCCTGACCCTCGACGGCGAAACCGTGGTCAAAGCGATTCCGGATATCGGCTATTTGCACAGCGGCTTCGAAAAATTGGGCGAAGAGCTCGATTACAACCAATACGTTACCATCGTCGACCGGATGAATTATATTTCACCGGTTGCCAATGAAATTGCCTGGCATCATGTTGTGGAAAAACTCCTCGACATTCAATTGACGCCGCGCTGCCGCTACATTCGGACGATTTTCGCCGAGTTGATGCGCATCCACGACCATCTGCTCAATGTCGGCGCTGCGGCTCTTGACCTCGGAGCCTTCACGGCGTTTCTCTATGCCTTTTACGAGCGCGAACGCATTTACGACATCTGTGAGACGGCTTCCGGCCAGCGCTTTCATCCCAGCTTTACTCGCGTCGGCGGACTCATGAGTGACGTCACGCCGGATTGGATTGCGCAGGTGCGGACCTTTGTCAAGAACTTTCCCAAAACCCACGCCGACGTCACCCGCTTGTTAAACCGTAACCGTATCTTCATCGACCGCACCAACGGCATTGGCGTGCTCTCCAAAGAAGACGCCATTAATACGAGTGTCACCGGCCCGGTCGCCCGGGCCAGCGGTGTGGTCTACGACTTGCGGAAAAACGAACCTTACCTCGCTTACCCGGATTTTGATTTCAAGGTTGTCTGCGGCACCGCCGGCGATTGCTATGCGCGCTACCAGGTCCGCATGGAAGAAATGATCCAGAGCCTGCACATAATTCACCAGGCGGTGGAAAATCTGCCCCCCGGACCCGTCAATGTCGATGTCACCAACAAAGTGATGATTCCCGACAAGCCGGCGACCTATCGCAGCATCGAAGGACTAATCCAACATTTCGAATTGATCATGAGCAACCGGCAATGGGATACGCCCAAAGAAGAACTCTATGGTGCAACCGAGACCGCCAACGGCGAGCTCGGTTTTTACATTGTCGCCGATGGCACCGGCCGGGCATACCGTGCCCGCTGCCGGCCCCCATCGTTTATCCACTTTGCGATTTTCCCGCATTTGATTGTCGGCCATCAAATTAGTGATGTCGTGGCCGTGTTGGGCAGTTTAAACATTATTGCGGCCGAGTTGGACCGATGACCATCCTGAGCGAAGAACTGCGTCAGAAAATTCGCGCCCTTCTGCCCCGCTACCCGGCAAAGCAAGCGGTCACTCTACCGGCCTTGCACCTGGTTCAGGACACGCTGCGCTGCGTCCCCCTGGACGCCATCAGCGAAATTGCCGACATGCTGGACCTCAGTCCCGCCGAGGTCTATGATGCCATGAGTTTTTACGGATTCTTCCGGTCGGAAACTAATCCACTTGGTGCAACGCGGCTTTGGGTTTGCCGGAGTCTGTCCTGCATGCTCCGGGGCGCTGATGAATTGTTGCAGCAACTTTCGGAAAAGCTGGGCGTCCCGCCCGGCGGCACCACGCCGGACGGCAAAATCACTCTGGAAAGCGCCGAATGCATCGGCGCCTGTGAAGGCGCCCCTTGTGTTTTGGTGAACGATGTGCACCGGTTGAATTTAACTCCGCAAAACGTGGACGAATTGCTTCTGGAATTGCGAAAATAAACCCTGAATTGTTTTGCCGCGCCTTTCGCAATCGCGCGGATCAAAGAACCAAAAGGTCGACTACTTGTGACGTTCGAACCCGTTTTGCTCCGCAACGTCGGCGTGCCCGATTCCCAGAAGCTCGATGTCTATCGTAGCCGCGGAGGCTACCGCGCGCTCATCAGAGCCGTCCAGCAAATGTCGCCCGCCGACCTCATCCAAATGGTCAAGGATTCCGGATTGCGCGGCCGGGGAGGAGCCGGCTTTCCCTGCGGGCTGAAGTGGACTTTCCTGCCCAAGGATCATCGCGGGCCGATCTACCTTTGTGTTAATGCCGATGAAAGTGAGCCGGGAACCTTCAACAACCGCATCTTGATGGAGGATGATCCCCATCAGGTACTGGAAGGCGTTATTCTGGCCGCTTACGCGACGCGGGCAACCACGGCGTACTTTTATTTGCGCTATGAGTACGGCGCTTGCTTTCGGTCCATGCAGAAAGCCATCGATGAAGCCTATGCCGCCAATTTGCTGGGCCGCGATATTCTCGGCAAAAAATTCCATCTCGAGGTCTTTTTGCATCGCGGGGCCGGTGCGTATATTTGCGGGGAGGAAACCGGTCTCATTGAAAGCCTCGAGGGGAAACGGGCCTGGCCACGTATCAAGCCTCCGTTCCCCGCCGTCGAAGGCGCTTTCCGTAAACCGACGGTTATCAATAATGTCGAAACCCTTGCCTGCGTGACCCACATTATCGATCGCGGACCCGGCTGGTTCAAATCCATCGGCGTTCCGGCCGATCCTAAAAATCCGCGCGATGCCGGCAGCTATGGCCCAAAACTCTATTGCATTAGCGGCCATGTCAACAAACCGGGTTGCGTGGAGCTTCCCCTTGGTGTCACCGTTCGCGAATTGGTCGATAAGCACGCCGCGGGCGTTTGGAAAGGGCGGAAAGCCAAAGGCTGCATTCCCGGCGGACTCAGCATGGGCTTCTTGACCCAGGCCGAGTTCGATACGCCTCTCGATTTCAACGGACCGGTTAAGGCCGGCTGCCTGGGGCTCGGAACTGCCGCGGTTATCGTCTTTGACGACCATTCCAGCATGGTCGATGTGTTGTACAATACCTGCCGGTTTTTCGCGCACGAATCCTGCGGTCAGTGCACCCCCTGCCGCGAAGGAACCGGCTGGATGTTGAAGATCACCGACCGCATTCGCCGCGGCCAGGGCCGCATGGAAGATCTCAAAATCTTGGAAGAAATTGGCAATTCCATCGGTATCATGCCGGGAACAACCATTTGTGGATTGGCGGATGGCGCCGGCTGGCCGCTTAAAACCGCGATCAAAAAATTCCGGCCGGAGTTCGAGGAATTCATTCGCAGCGGGCGGAAAAGCCGGCAGCTTGATGTGGCGAGTAACCATTAACTAGCGGAGGGGAATTATGCAAATGCTCAGGTTCTTGTTTCTCGCCCTCGGGACTGCTATTCTTGTATCGCCCGGCTGCAAGAAGTCTTCTTCCGAAGGAACGGAAAACTCGGATAATCTTGGTGCCCACGTGGTCCGGGGCAAGGAAAAACGCAACGCGGAGAATGAATTAAGGAACATCGGCCAATTGTTTGCGATTTATCACACTAATTTGGCGGGTACTTCACCGAACATGGAAGCATTCAAAACGCAGCTCTTGAAGGATGATCCCAAGGCGTATCAAGGATTGCAAGATGGCCACTATGTCCTGAAACCGATCCGCGAATTGTCTTCCAGTCTCGTCCTGGCCTACGAAAAAGATCCAGATTTACGAGGCAACCGCGTTGTCGTTTTTGGCGATGGCTCCGTCAAAACCTTGAATGAACAGGACTTCCAAGCCGCCCTGAAAAATGGCTAACCGTAGCCCTCTCGCTCCGCGAGAGGATCGCATTCGCGCACTGTGATTTTCTTATGGCCGTTGTCTACATCAACGAAAAGCCGGTGGATATCGGCAACGAGAAATGGAATCTGATCCAGGCCGCCAAAAAAGCCGGTGTGTTCATCCCCCACTATTGCTGGCACGCGGCGTTGACCGTCGTGGCCAGTTGCCGAATGTGTCTTGTCGAGGTCGGCGAAAAAAAACCCGACGGTACCATCGTCATGCAGCCCAAAGTGGTCCCCGCATGTCAGACTCAGGCCAGGGATGGAACCGTAGTCAACACCACCAGCGCCAAGGCTCGTTCCGCCCAGGAACAGACTCTCGAAGGACTGCTTCTCAATCACCCGCTCGATTGCCCGGTGTGTGACAAGGCCGGCGAGTGCCTGCTCCAGGATTTCAGCTACCACTTCGGGCGTTCCGAAAGCCGGATGGTGGATGAGAAAAATCAGCCGCCCAACAAAACGTATATCGGCGACAATATTACTCTGTTCACTGACCGTTGCATCATGTGCTCGCGCTGCGTGCGCTTCACGCGCGAGATCAGCGGCACTGCCGAATTGCAGATCATCAACCGGGGCCATCATTCCGAAATCGATATCTTTCCCGGCAACCCCTGCAACAATAAACTGGCCGGCAATGTGGTTGATCTTTGCCCGGTTGGCGCTCTGGGCAGCAAAGACTTCCTGTACAAACAACGTGTTTGGTTCTTGAAACCGCAAAAAAGCGTCTGCGCGGATTGCAGCACCGGTTGCAGCATTTTTGTGGACCACAATAAAGATCGTCTCTACCGGCTTCGGCCCCGCGACAACCCTCTGGCCCAGGGCTATTTCATGTGTGATGACGGCCGCTTGAATTACCGCTACGTCAACTCCAATCAACGGATTCTGCGGCCGCTAATCCGGCGGGATGGGTCTCACGTAGCTGTTTCCTGGCCCAAGGCGCTACAGTCGATTCGAGCCGAAATGGCGGCGGCTGCCACAAGAGACCCTGCCTCTGTGGCAGGCGTTTTGTCCCCCTTTCTCACGTGCGAAGAAGCTTACCTTCTCGCCAAATATCTGAAAGGACTCTCCCACCAGGTGCGCCTGGCAATGGCGGCCGTGCCAATAGTCGGACAGGACGACACTTATCCCAAAGATCGCCACGGCAACCCGGTTCAACCAGCCAAGTTTACCATTCGGGCGGAAAAATGCCCCAATCGCCGCGGCGTTGAGGAAATCCTGCGCCACTTCCAGGGAGAGATCCTTGATTTTGCCACAATCTTGCGGATGGCCGAGGAAGCTCAACTCCAGGCGTTGTTTGTGGCGGCTGCCTTTCCCCCGCGTGGCGATGGCTGGATTTCTCCCGATCAAGCCGCCGCTTTAAAAAACTTACCCCTGCTGATCGTACAGGATCTGTTTTCCTCGCCCGCGAGTGCTCCGGCCAAGTACGTCCTCCCGGCAGCCAGTTATGCCGAAAAAGACGGGACTTTTGTTAATCATGCGGGCCTTGCCCAGGCCATTCATTGGGCCATCCCTTCCCCGCACGAGTGCCGGTCCGATGGCCAAATTTTTCTCGATTTGCTCGAACGCCGCGGTCTGGTTCATGTCCCGAGCCTGCGAACTGAACTTGCCCGGGAGATTCCTTTTTTTGCTCCGCTTTTGGAAAGAGACTTGGGAGATGATGGAATAATCTTGGGAACTGGAAATTAGGGCAATGCTGCATCCATTACTCGCCACCGGCATCACCATTTTGGCCGTCCTCGCACTCGTCATGGGAACCTGCGCCTATCTCATTTTGGTGGAACGCAAAGTGGCGGCTTACATGCAGGATCGCATCGGCCCCAACCGCGTCGGCCCTCGCGGTCTTCTGCAACCGATTGCCGATGGCCTTAAATTTCTCCTCAAGGAGGACGTAATTCCGGACCAGGCCGATAAACTCCTCTTCTTGGCCGCTCCCGCTATTGCGATGGGTATGGCTCTGCTCGCTTTTTCGATAGTCCCCTTTGGCCCGACAACGGTCTATCCTTCCCGCCCGCCTTCCCTCGCTTCGGAAGACGCGATTGCCCAATATCAAAAGAACGTAGCAGATTACAAGAACACCTACCAGTTTGTCATCGCACCGAACGTCGACGTGGGCATCGTGTTCATCTTTGCGGTGACCAGCCTCACTGTTTATGCCATCATCCTGGGGGGATGGTCGTCCAATAACAAATACAGTTTCATGGGAGCCCTTCGGTCCAGTGCCCAACTTGTAAGTTACGAAATCCCGTTGAGTATGTCGGTCCTGGGAGTTGTGCTCTTGACCGGGTCCGTAAATCTGGAACGGATTCTGCAACATCAAATCACCAACGGCTGGAATATCTTTTTCCAACCACTTGCGTTTCTTTTGTTCCTGACCAGCGCTTTCGCGGAATGCAATCGCCTCCCTTTTGATCTGCCGGAAGCCGAGCAGGAACTGGTCGGCGGCTACCACACCGAGTACAGTGCCATGAAATTCGGTATGTTCTTTCTCGGCGAATATACGCACATGATTACGACCAGCTTTCTAATGGTGATCCTGTTTTGGGGCGGCTGGCATTTCCCGGGAGTTCCCGAATCGGGTTGGCTGGCCGTCATACTCAAACTTCTGATTATGATTGCCAAAGTGACCTTTTTTATTCTGCTCTACATGTTGGTGCGCTGGACGATTCCGCGGTTTCGCTTTGACCAGCTCATGAGATTGGCCTGGACTGTTTTGATTCCCCTGGCTCTCGCCAACCTGATTTGTGTGATGTTTGTGAAACATTTTGTTGCCACCGGCAAAATCGGCTCTAGCTTTCAATGGGTGTTGTTGCCCGCATCGCTGGCGTTGCTCGTGGGAACCGGATACCTGGCGGTGAAAATGCCGGTGCGTTCCCCGCGAATTGGATAATCATTATGCCGATCGACGCGAAAGATGTCAAATGGGTGGAACAACCCCGGATGGGTGTACTGGAAAAGTTGTATTTTCCGGCTATTGTCGCCGGATTGCAGACCACCATGAAGCACATGTTCGGCGCCAAGGTGACACAGCAGTTTCCCGAGGAGCGTCCGCAATTGCCCCCGAACTACCGGGGCGTCCATCGCCTCAACCGCGATGACCAGGGCCGCGTCAAGTGCGTGGCCTGCTACATGTGTTCGACCGCCTGTCCGGCGCACTGTATCGATATTGTTGCTGCTCCATCGCCCTGGCCGGACCGGGAAAAATATCCGGAGTTGTTCGTCATTGATGAGCTGCGGTGCATCTATTGCGGTATGTGCGAGGAAGCCTGTCCCGTCGACGCTATTGAGCTAACCTCGCTTTTCGACCTGACAGGCATGAGCCGCGAAGAAATGATGTTCGATAAGGAAAAACTGTTGAGCGTTTTCGATCAGACGACGGCGGCAGGCACGGATCCCATCCGCACCAGCGGCGGTAAACTGGGAACGGCATCCGAATTACCCTCTGCAAATTAGGTCCGGCATTTGGCGGATAGAGTCTACAACGAGATAAAACAATGCCCTGGGCGCTCATTTCATTCTTGGATTTTTCACGACTAGCCTCAGTCGGGCCCATTGCGCTTCCCTTGGCACTCGGGTTCGCCGGCATCTACTGGCTCGTCCCCAAGGGACGCTTTGGTTCGTCGCTCGCAGGAACCATACTCGTCAGCCTTGCCCTGCTTCTCGGCGGCTGTTTGCTGATTTGGGGGAATGCCTGGGCCCCGGAAACCGTTCTGTTTTTCGCCTTCTCCGGAATCGCCATTGTTTCCGGAGGCTTGCTGATCACACAGCGCAATCCGGTCCGGGCGGCACTGTCCTTCGCTCTGGTTGTGCTGAGCACCTGTGGCCTGTTCCTTTTGCTCGCCGCCCCGTTCCTTATGGCCGCGACCATCATCGTCTACGCAGGCGCCATTGTGGTCACTTTTCTCTTTGTTATCATGCTGGCCCAGCAGGAGGGGCCATCCGATGCCGATCATCGCTCGCGCGAGCCGGAATTCTCCTGCATCGCCGGTTTTGTCCTGCTGGGATCGACCCTCTATCTGTTGCAACTCACCTATGACACCCGGACCGTGGATCGCCTGTTGACGCGGTTGGACCAGGCACTGGAACACTTCGATACCGTTGTGGATCGGTATCAATCTCCCAAAGGCCGCCGGCCGAGTTTGCAAGCGCTCAAAGAGGACCTCGAAAATTTGAACTTGAAGTCGTTATTCGATGAATTCCAGCAGGAAGTTACCCTGCAACGTGGCTATCCCGAGTTTTTCACCCCCATCGATGGCAGAATCCCGGAGGCCCGGTCGAGTTGGCTCGCCCTTGTGCTGAAATTGAACCGATCCATCGTGGCCAACGAGGGAGTCGGGGCCGCGCCTGACGGCAAAGAATTGGACGAAAAGTTGGAGGAAATGCGGAAATCGTTAATCGCCCTCAAGGACGCCGGCGTTGAATTTCGCGATTCCTATGGTCGGCTGCAAACCGCTCCCGAGAAGGAAGAACGACTTGCACCATTCAGCCGGCCTGAAGTATCTTCTCCCGATCAGCCGGCCCGCAGCCCTCCGCCGGCAAAGTTGCCCGCGGAAAACGTCGCGTCTTTGGGCCGATCCCTATTTACCGATTTTCTGGTGCCGGTGGAGCTGGCGGGAGCTTTGTTGCTGGTCGCCACGATTGGCGCCATTGCCATCGCCGGTCGGCGGCAGGGAGCTTTGCGATGACTCCAGTCGTTTCCTTGCACAATTACCTGGTGGTCGGGGCAGTCTTGTTTGTCCTGGGAATGGTCGGCTTTCTCACCCGGCGCAATTTCATTGTTATGTTTCTCTCGGCGGAAATGATGCTGCAAGGTGTCGCCGTTAATTTTGTCGCATTTGCCCGGCACCGCGGCAACCTGCAAGGTCAAGCATTTGTATTATTCCTCCTGACCGTGGCCGCCTGCGAGGCCGCCATTTCCCTGGCCCTGGTTTTAATGCTCTATAAAAGCCGTAAGTCCCTTGACGTCAGCGTTTGGCAGGACCTTCGGGAGCCTGGCCAGGAACCGATTATCGATGAAACGCCGCTCGAGTTGCCCTCCGCGCCCGCGCCGTCGCCGAAACTGACCCCCGCCGGCCGGGAACCCCACCATCGCGAAGAGACGAGCCATGTTTGATTGGACCTTTGCACATCTCTGGCTGATTCTCGCGCTGCCCTTGGCAGCCGCCATCCTTATTGCCCTCCTCGGCAATCGCATTTTTCAGAGCTTTAGCCATTGGCCTTGTATCCTTGGCATTGGTGCTTCGCTCCTTTTCTCCGTTATCGTTCTCGCGGCCGTCGCGGGCAAACCCCCGCCGACGCCTTCCCCCTTTTTCACCTGGTTTCAGGCAGGCGATGTCGATGTCGGTTTCTCGCTCCGCGCCGATTCCCTGACCGCTATCATGCTGATCACCGTCACCTTGATCGGCTGCCTGATCGCCGTCTATTCTGTCGGCTACATGCACAACGATCCCGGCTATCCGCGCTTCTTCGCCGAGATCGCGCTGTTCATTTTCGCCATGACCGGTCTGGTCCTGGCGGACAATTTTGTGGTCCTGTACGCCTTTTGGGAAGGCGTGGGTCTGTGTAGCTACCTGCTCATCGGCTTCTGGTTCAACAAACCTGCGGCCGCAGCTGCGGCGCGCAAAGCCTTTCTGGTGACACGCATCGGCGACTTCGGATTTATTTTCGGCATCATCTTGCTCTGGTTTACCTTCGACCGCCATCTCGACTATGAAACCGTTTTCGCTCAGGCACCATTGCACCCCGGCGCTGCGGCCGCGATTGCTCTCTTGCTGTTCTGCGGCGCGGTCGGCAAATCGGCTCAATTCCCGTTGCACGTATGGCTCCCGGACGCCATGGAAGGTCCTTCCCCCGTAAGCGCCTTGATCCACGCCGCTACGATGGTGACCGCCGGCGTGTACATGGTCGCGCGCTGCATGCCGTTGTTTCAGGTCGCTCCCCAGGTGCTTCTGATAGTTGCCTCTACCGGCGCATTTACCGCTCTATTGGCAGCCCTGATTGCCCTGACCCAAACCGACTTGAAACGCGTGCTCGCCTACTCGACGATCAGCCAACTGGGCTACATGTTCCTGGCCCTCGGCAGCGGCACCACGGCTGCATTCGCAAAACTGGCCGTCGTGGCGGCAATTTTCCATTTGTTTACTCACGCCTTCTTCAAGGCCTTGCTCTTTCTCGGTGCCGGGAGCGTCATGCACGCCATGGGCAACGTCATTGACATGCGCTCTTTTGGCGGCTTGCGCCATCGGCTTAAAACAACGCACTGGACCTTCTTATGCGGCGCGCTCTCCCTGGCCGGCTTTCCCATTCTCTCCGGCTTTTGGAGCAAGGACGATATTCTGTCGGTCACATTTCACGCGTCCGGCTCCGGAAATCCCTATCACTCCATTTATTTCCTGTTGTTTGTCTCCGCAGTAGCAACCGCCGCTCTGACCGCGTTCTACACCTTCCGGGCCTACTTCCTCACGTTTTGGGGCGACGAACGCATTCCCCCTGAAGCAGGAGGCCATGCTCATGAATCCCCACCGATAATGCTGGTCCCGCTTGCAATCCTAGCCGTGGGAGCCGCCGCCGTCGGCCTCGTGGTGCAACCGATGACCCACTGGTTTGACACTTTCCTTATGAAAAGCTGGGGAACACCGGAAAGCTCCTCTCATGAAATGAATTGGCGGCTAATGGCTCTGAGCAGTTTCGTTGCTCTGCTGGGAATCGGCAGTGCCTGGTGGATGTACGTTCGCCGGCCAGGTTTGGCCGGCCGGTGCGCGCAAAGTGTTCAGGAGTTCTATCAATTATCCCTGAACAAATTTCATTTTGATGAATTGTACTACGCCTTCATTGTCGCGCCGTTTTCCAGCCTGGCCAGATTCTGCCGAATTTTTGATTTGTATGTGCTGGATAGCCTTGTCGACCTGCTCGGCCACGTTCCCAGGTTTTTGGGCTTCGGTATCAGGCTCCTACAAAACGGTCTGGTCCAGTATTACGCGCTGGCGATGGTGCTGGGCATGGCGGTTTTCCTCTTGGCCCTGATGCGGGCCCTGGCGGGGTAATACAGTGCACTTTCTCGTTCTTGTTATCCTGGCCGTTCCCCTGGCCGCCGCCATTGCGGTGGCCGCGTCGTGCGCAACTCGGCCGGCCCTCGCCCGTCAGGTCAGCATCTTCGCCACCGTGCTGACATTGCTTGTGACCGCCCTTGTTGCTGTCCATTTTTCGCAGCTCCAAGCAGAAGACACTTCGGGTGTCCCGCAAACTTTTCAGCCGCGGCTGGAAACGATTTACGACGTGCTGCGCCTCGGTCCGGACAAAGACGAGGCGATCCGTTTTTATGTCGGCGTGGATGGCCTCAGTATCTGGCTGATCGTTTTGACTGCCGTCTTGATGGTTCCCTCCGTCTTGATTTCGTGGAACTCCATTCAGGAACGGGCCCATGAGTTTTATGCCTGGCTTCTCCTTCTCGAAACGGGCATGATCGGCGTTTTCGTCGCCTTCGACATCCTGCTCTTTTACGTGTTCTTCGAGTTGACCCTCGTCCCGCTCTTCTTTCTCATCGGCATTTGGGGCGGCCCTCAGCGCCGCTATGCCGCGCGCAAGTTCTTCGTCTACACCCTCGCCGGCAGCCTTATCACGCTCTTGGGCGTTCTCGGAATTGTTTTGGCCTGTTATTTCCATGGCGATGGCCACGGCAATCACCCGCTTACTTTTTCCATTCCCAGATTAGTTCTCATCGTCAACGAGAGCCTGCAAAATCCCGAAAATGCTTCCTTTTGGGGGCAGGTCGAGTTCTGGGTGTTTCTCGCCCTGGCGGCCGGCTTCGCCGTCAAGGTCCCGCTGATCCCGCTCCATACCTGGTTGCCCTTGGCCCACGTCGAGGCGCCCACCGCCGGCAGTGTGCTGCTCGCAGGTGTGCTCCTGAAAATCGGTGCTTACGGTTTTCTGCGCCTGTGTTTGCCGCTGGCCCCCGATGCTTGTGTGGCCATTGGCGTGCCGCTCATCGGTTCGCTCGCCGTGATCGGCGTCGTCTACGGCGCCCTTTGCGCGCTGGCGCAGGACGATATCAAAAAACTCGTCGCCTATAGCAGCGTCAGCCACCTCGGACTCTGCATGCTGGGCATGTTCGCTCTCAACGCCACCGGCCTTTCCGGAAGTCTCTTGCAAATGGTGAACCACGGTTTATCCACGGGCGCCCTCTTCTTGATGGTCGGCATGCTCTATGACCGCTACCACACGCGCATGCTCGGCGACTACGGCGGCATGGCCGCCCGATTGAAAGTCCTTTCCTTTTTTATGGTCTTCTTCTGCCTCTCCAGCATCGGCTTGCCGGGCCTGAACGGCTTTGTTGGTGAAGTCCTCGTCCTCATGGGGATTTACGACTTCGAGATGAGCCGGGGCCAATGGCCTTTTTTTGCCGTGATCGGCGGCTCCGGCATTATCCTCGGCGCCTGGTACCTTCTGACGATGTTGGCCCGCGTCTTCTTCGGCCCGGTGAAGGAACCCCACCACGCCGACGGTCTCGTTTCCGATTTGAATGCCCGCGAACTGGCCGCCTTGATTCCGCTCGCCGCGCTTTGTATTGCGCTCGGAGTCTACCCTCAGCCAATGCTCGCAGCAGCCAAAGCCGATATCCAGATCGTCGCCAACCTCGTCGGCCGCGCGAAAACCCGCTCGCTTGAGAAAAGTGCTTCTTTCCAATCCAATCCTGTTCTTAATCCTAATCTTGCTCTTAACGCGGCAAAGCCGCAAACGGAAATCCCTGTTTTTTCACAGCGTTTTAGTGCTTATTCTCAAAAGCGGTTCCGTCAAATCTCGAAAAACGTCTCCGCAAACTACGAAGAAGTTCAGAGGAAAGAGACTAATCATCCTCTTTGTCTTGATCTTCATCCTGCTCTTACTCTTCTTCCCCGCTGCCGAACGACGCACGCGGATATAGAGAACCAACCGTGAATCGCGACATCATTCTTACTATCTTGGGAAACATCATCCCGGAAGCAATTCTGGGAGTGGCGGCCTGTGTCTTATTCATTGGGGCAACCTTCCGTTTCAATCGCCATCTCTGGGGCGCTCTGGCCTTGATTTCTCTTCTGGCGGCCATGCTTGCCCTGGCATTCGTGTCGCCGTCACCTGTGGCATACGAAAAACTCCCCGATACCATCTATATCTCCTCTATCTTGGTCGATCGGTTGGCGGTCTTTGTCAAATGGGTTGCGCTCGTCGGCGGCGTTGTGCTCGTGCTTTTGAGTTGGGACGAAGTGCCGGACCGTCAAGCCGCCGAATACCACGGCTGTCTGCTTTTCATTGTCGCCGGCCTGTGCCTGACCGGCGCCGCCAATGAACTGGTGACTTTGTTCCTGGCCCTGGAGCTCATCAGCATCCCCAGCTACATCCTCTTGTATTTGCCGCGCTTCGACCCCGCCTCCCAGGAAGCCTCCATGAAGTATTTCTTGTTGAGCGTTTTCTCCTCGGCCCTTTTGCTTTTCGGTTTTAGCTACCTGTACGGCATGAGCGGCACTACCAATTTGTCCGGCCTTCTGGACGCCTTGACGCCTGGCGAACCGGTGAAGCTGCCCGCCGTGACGCTCCTTGCCCTGGTGATGGTGGTGGCCGGCGTCGGATTCAAGATCACCGCCGTCCCATTTCATTTTTATGCTCCCGATGTTTATCAAGGCGCTCCCACCGCCGGGGCGGCCCTCCTGGCCTTTGTCCCCAAAGTGGCCGGCTTTGTCGCCCTGGTCCGCCTCTTGGGATTTGTTCGCCCCGATCTGGCCGCCGGCGTGCCGCCTTTGAGTGATCAGGTCCCCATCCTCTTCTGGATGCTGGCCGCGATCAGCATGTTTTGCGGAAACGTGCTCGCACTCTTGCAATCCAATCTCAAACGCCTGTTGGCTTATTCCAGCATCGCCCACGCCGGTTACATGCTCATCGGCCTCGCCGTCGCTCACCCGCTCGCCCGCTCCCTGATGCCGGACGGCATGGCGTCCGCCGCAACCGTTCCCGGCGGCGTCGCGTCCCTGTTCTTTTACCTGGTCGCCTATGGTGCCATGACGGTCGGCGCTTTTGCCGTCCTTTCCTATTTGAGCACGGCGGGCCGCTCCGTCGAAACCGAGGACGATCTCGCCGGCCTCAGCCAGAGCCATCCCGGCCTGGCGCTGCTCCTGGCATTGTTCCTCTTCAGTTTGATCGGCCTCCCGCTGACCGCGGGATTTTTTGGCAAAGTGATGTTGTTCTTCGGCGCCCTCGCCGTCGAAGGCGCCAATGCCCGACTCTATCGGGCGCTGGCACTCGTCGGCGTCATCAATGCCGCAATCGGCGGCTGGTATTATTTGCGCATCCTCGCCCGGATGTACCTGCAAACTTCCGTTCACCCGTTGCCCGCTCGCCGCCCCGGCCCCGGCCTGGCCGCGATCGCCATCTGCGCTGCCCTCACGCTCGCCCTGGGCATCTACCCAAGCCTCCTGATGACCCAGGTGAACAAGATCGCGCCGAACCCAAAACCCTCCGACTCCCGCCTCGCCGCCAGCCGATCGCCATGGTACCGCCGGCTCGAGCGGAGTCCAAACCCAGTCCTGAGTACTCAGTACTCGGTACTGCGTACTCGACACCCGCAATCCCGAGAACTGCACCGCGTCGTTGCATCATCGCCTGCAACGACAACCGGCGACAAATGAGGATCGACGAGCCACCCGAAATGACAGACCGCTGACAATGGCTGACGTCATTGCGTCGTTGCACACAACCCCGCCCGGCTGCATTGCGTGCATTGCGTGCAACGACTGCAACGACTGCAACGACGAGGTGACTTCCACGGACAGTCGACATCCCCGCCTTCATGTTCGCGCGTACGTCAGGCTTCCAGCAGTTGCGAGACGGCCTGCTTGACACCGGCCGAACTAACCCGCCCATCTCAACGTTGGCTCGCCTTCGGATACGGGAAAAAGAAAAAAACACGCTTCCGTGACTGTCGATGTCAGCTCAACGTGTTACAATTGTGCCGCCCAGTGACCAAGGACCAAGGACTAACGACAAATAAAAAATCCAGAAAAAAAAGAAAAAAAGCGTTGACAAACTCGAAAGGCCCGATCAAAATAGGGGCCGTTTTCAATTCACGGATGAGAAAATTCCGATTTTCGGAATCGTTCCGCGGCTCCAAAAGGCAGCACCAAAAAGAATCCGCAGAAGAAGCCCATGAGCTGCTATCCTTTCCGCACCAAAATTTATCTCTGGAAACTCTTCTTTTTCATGCGCCGGGACACGGCCAAACCTGTTTGCGCGGCGTAAGCCGCTCTTCGGGGATCGTCTTTTCTATCGGCCCCTAGCGGGCTAAATGCGATGTAGCCAATCGGGAACAAGAGGCAATTGGAATCTCGGAAATTGCCGTCCTACCGCCCTCATCGAAAGGGTGGTAAGGAAACCTGCATGAGGCTGCACCCATGAAACGTCGCTTTCCGATCACCGCGAAACCAATCAAAACCAGTCTGAGCATCGATATCCTGGAAGACCGGGTCCCGGTCTCCGAACAAATCGGGACCGTGATCGGACTTTCTATGCTGTCGAACGCACAGCTGATGCGCTGGAGTGACTTCGACCTGGAAAAATCCTTCCCTACCTTCCAGCTGAAGCTGGATCCCGTTGCTACCGCTCAGCGGGAATTCACTCCCACGGAACAAATTGCCCTGGTCCGGCCTCCCGCTGAAGAACCCGCGGAAACGACCGCCTATCCGTTCAGGAAAACAATCCAGGACACTGGCAGCTGGAACACCGATTCCCTGAACCCGGCCCTGGTTACCGACCTGGACCAGGACCCGTTTGCGCCGCCTTGGGAGACGACAAATTCGCGCCGGGTTACCGCCCTTGGTCTACCACCCAATTTGCTGGCAAACAATTCTTCACCGGAAGGGGCAGGTGGACTTTCCGCCGGTTTGGCGCCCGACAGCGGCAAAGCCGGTTCAGATTCCAATCATCCGTACGCTGCCGATAATGGCGATAATCAAGCCGGCCATTATGCCGATAACGTTTTGGCCGCTGCCTTCTTGAACTCGATTTCGAACCAGGCCGGAAATAACCCCGGACTGATCGGCACCGTAAATACCCAGGCTAGCCCCGTCACCACCCCGAGCCAACCGCGCAACTCCCACACGGGCGGAGGAACGGACAACCCACCGGGGGGCCCCACTCTCCCACCTCGACGACCGAATCGGCGAACCCGCGATCCCTTATTTGTTCTCGATGCCCAAAATGCCATCGTGCTGGATCCAAACGTAATCAAACATGATTATTCGACTTACAATGTGGATCTTCGCGCGCAGGTGTCCGGAGCCAGCGTCCAAAGTTACACGTGGACCTTCGACAATTCGACGGATTATACAAACGTCACCGGGACCTACTCGTATGATCTGCAGTTTCGCTGGGGAACTTTCACCGGCGTTCACGACCACCTGATCACTCTGGCCTATAGCACCGGTAGCCAGAATTATTCCTACGGTTTTCCATTTCGAGTCTATGGCACCGATTCACCGCCGGTTCCCAACCCTCCCCAGCCCACGACCTGGAGTACCTGGCAGCCGAATAGTTTGACCCTCATTTCCCCAGATGCCATTAAACCGGACCAGGAAATCAACGACAGTCAATATTACAGCGTCGGCTTGGTCACCGGCGACCTGATGATGAAGCACGAATTGCCCACCTATAATCCCGGTATTCCGCCCGTAGTCTTACAATATAGCTCCGTAGCTTCCGACCATTTGCCCATCTTTACCGGTCATTTCCAGATTAATCCCAACCGAGAAACGCCCGTTTCGGTCAATGCCGCATTGACAATAACCACGCCGGGAGGTGATGTTACCGGCCCAACCACAATCTACAGCACTAGCAATTGGTTAAACCCCGGCGGAGTCATGCAAATCGCCCTCCAGGCAACCTACCAGAGCAAACCAAGCCCGGCGGTACGCTTCTGGCGACCGGCAGGTACCCCTACAAAATCACCGTAGCTGCAAATTACAATACCAACCCTACCAAGGAAACCACCGTTGCCAACGGCACGTTTTCCTTTATCAACGCCACCAACACGATTTTCAGCAATGGCTGGTCGTTGGCAAACCTGGAACGGATCTGGTTGCCTTCCGGCGGCTTGATTCTCGAGATGCCGGGCGGCACCAGCCTTTGGTTCACATCCGGTTCGTGCGGCCACACCTATTGCCCGCCCGCCGGGGCCGGGGAGTTCTCTACGATCGACCAGAACGGCTCGACCTATACCCGCAACATGCCGGATGGATCCAAGATCAATTTCCTTACAGCAACAACCTTCGCTTATCAAACTTCCATTGTCGACCGCAATTCTAATGCCTTGACTTTCAACTACGACGGTTCCGGAAAACTGATTTCGATCACGGATTACAATCACCATCCGCCAACCTATAGTTATGCGACAACATTCGCCTATACGGGCAACCAGGTTACCAGGGTCACGGATCCGGCCGGCAGAGTCACGAATCTCGGCTACAACGGTTCTAATCAGCTCACATGGATTTCCGATCCGGACCCTGGTTTCGGAGGCGCAAGGCCCACAACGACCTTTGGCTTCGATGGCACTTCAGACCGCATCAATGCGATTACCGATCCGCGGTCCAACCAAACAATCATTAGTTACGATGGCAGCAATTTTCGGGTAACCAACGTGACTCCGCCGATTACTCCTGCCGTTCATAAGATTATTTTTCCCCAGCAAAGAAACGGCGCCGGCAATTCCAATGGGGTTCTCGCGGCCGAGTCTCAAGGATACGTCATCGATGAAATCGGCAACCAGTGGTTCGGCCGTTACGATTGGCTCGGTTTTGGCCGGCCAACTCAGGAGCTGGACCCGCGCACCGATGTCACGGCGATGAAAATCTTCGAGCGGGACGCCAACGGCCTCAACTGGCTTTATGCGGACCAGCTCGGCCGGCGCACGCGCTACCAGTTTGATAACCTGGGTAACCCGACTTTGCTCGCCTTACCCGATGATAACACCCAACAATACGCGTATACTCCTGGAACAAATTGGATCACAAAATTCACCGACGAAAACAACCAAGTCACCTCGTATACCCGCGATAGTTCCGGAAACCTGCTCACCTTGCAAGAGCCGGCCAACAGCCACGGCGTGATCCCCACAACCAATTACACTTATACTCACGACGCACCTCTTGGCCGAGTTTTGGCCGTGACGAATCCAAGAAATTACACCACAACGTTCGGCTATGAAACGCAACGCAAAAACCTGGTCAATCTGGTTACGTATCCTGACTCGACGTTTATCACCCTTGCATACGATTCGAACGGGAACGTCGCAGGTCGGCGGGATGAGCGCAATCTGATCACCTCCTGGACGTACGATAATCTCAACCGCTTGGTCCAATTGAAACAACCTGTGGATTCCGGAATGGATTATCCCGTCTTCACCTACGGCTACGATGCAGCGGGAAATAATACTTTCGTAACCGCACCGAACTCTTCGCAGGGCACTAGGACATGGACCGCCAGCTACGACCAGCTCAATCGCCAGACAAGCATTCAAGATCCATTATTAGATCCATTACCTCACGTATGGACATACTCTTATGATCCCGTCGGTATGCTGGTCGGGATTACGGAAAAACCGACTACGGTCAGCTACACGACAACTTTCAGCTACGATGGGGCCAATAACCTGGTGGGCCGAACCAATGCCCTTAATAAAACCTGGATCTACACAGTAGATGCCGCCGGGCAAACAATCAAAACTATGGATCCGCTGAGGGATCCCAACCCGCACACCTGGACGTACGACTTTAACAGCCGAGGTTGGATGAGCAAGATTACGGACCCGCTGGGGAACCAGATCAGCTACGGCTACAGTCGCACCGGCGATCGCACATCAGTCACGGAATATGACCCGGGTGGAGACAGGCCTCCACGAAGTGCGACCTGGACATTCGGCTATGACAACTTGCACGAAAACATTACCTACATCGACCCGGTAGTTAGTACTACTACTACGTACGATTTTGATGTGAACCGCAACTACCTGGGTACGACCGGGCCCGCCGGCGGTGATTACAGCTGTGACTGCGACTGCCGGCCCAGCGCCGCTCCCTGCAACAATTCCCCGTGCCCCACAACCATCTACGACAGTCGGGACCGTATAACCGATTGGACTGACCAGCAAGGAGGACATGACCACATCGGCTATGACTCTTCCAGCAATCCGACTCAGGTGCAAAAGCCCCCAGCAACAGGCGGCACTGCGGTGCTAAGGACCTTGGGTTATGACCCAGTCAACCGAAACCGCAGCGAGCAGCATTCGCCCGACGGCGGTACTACATGGGGAACCGTCACGGCTACCTTCGACAAATCCGGCCGCATAAGCTCGCTGCAAGAACCTGTCCCGCAGCCGCCCAATCAAAATATAACGACATTCTCATTTGATGATGCCGACCGCCCGGTGTTTTCGCAAGACCCGAACGGCAATTATACTACTTACACATTTGACAACGCGAACCGGTTGACCAGCATTCAAGATCGCCGGCAAATGAAACGAGTTTTCAGTTACGATGCGGCAGACCGGCTCACTTCGGAGCAGTGGCAGGACAGCAACGGTACGCAATTAAATCTGATCACCTACGGCTACGACGACGCCGACCGCTTGACCAGCATGGGAGATAATTCGGCTACCTACACGTTCAGCTATGATATAGCGGACCGGCTTAACGGGGTCGCGTCCAGTTTTTCTTTGGGAGGTCCTCAGGTCCAGTTAAGCTACCAATACGATGGCCTCAATAACCGGACAAAAATCTATGACAACTTGAGCCCAACCCTGACCACCAGCTACTATTACGATCTTGCCCATCACCCCTTGACGATTACCTGGTTTGCGACGACTCCCACCACCGTCTTGGCTCAAATTACTTTCGGCTACGAGCCTTCGACAAACCGCCTTACCAATATTTCTCGCTATGGCAACACTCCGACCGTTGTCTCGACCTCTATCGGCTATATTCCAGGGGCCCAAAGCGCCGATGTGAACTACCTGATCGCCAACATTTCCCATTTGGCGAACGGCATTTTCCTTTCCAGCTTCACATACAGTTACGATTCCGGAAGTAGGTTAAGCACCTACCAAGGGCCGGGAGGCGCCAATTTGAGTTACGTCTACGATGGGATGGAGCAGCTGACTGCTGTTAACGGCAACCATGCCGAAAGCTACACCTATGACCTCAACGGGAACCGGACGAGTGCGTTCGGACACACCTATACCACCGCTACCGGAGACAGAGTAACCGGGGATTCGACTTTTACTTACAGTTACGATAATGATGGGAACATGCAAACGCGGTCGTCGGCCAGCGAGGTCACCACCTTCACCTGGGATAATCGGGATCGAATGGTCAATGCGGTGAGAAGCATTGGGACATTAACATACAACGTTACTTTGACGTATGACGCATTTGACCGGCGCATTGGTAAACGCGTCAAAGAAACGATAGGACCAACCGTTGTATATGATACCCAGAATTGGACAGTGTACGATGGGGATAATGCCTACGCGGATTACAGCGGCACCACGTTGGCAACGCGTTACTTGTCGGGAGACGCCGTTGACCAGCTCTTCGCTCGTGCTAATGCGGACGGAAGTAATTTAAATTGGTACTTGACCGATTCCCTCGGTTCGGTTCGCCAAATCGTCGACACCTCGGGAGTTTCGCAATATACCGCCAATTATGATAGCTACGGCAATATCTGGGGCGCTTCCGGCTCTGGAGGCGATCGCTTTAAATTCACGGGCCGTGAATGGGATTCGGAACTCAGCTTGTATTACTACCGTGAGCGGTACTACGATCCCAATCTTGGGCGGTTTATCAGTGAGGACCCACTACGATTTGCGGCAGCCGATACAGACCTTTATAGATATGTAGGCAACGCGCCAACCAATAAAATTGACCCGTTTGGGCAGGACCCCCCGCAAAGTAATCCGCCGAGGCCAGCCCCAAAGCCGCCGCCCCCACCACCTCCGCCCCCACCACCTCCTATGGGCTTTGGACCGACTTTGGACGATATTAAGGCTAGTCTCAAGAAAATCAAGCCTCCACCGCCACCACCTTACTTCACTCCCACCAATCCTCTGGAACCCAACGGTGCTGCTCAGGGCATCGCGGCTGATTGCGTAAAAAAAATCGCCGAATATAAGACTGAAAATGAGAATATTAGACAGCAAATTGAAAGGCTAAACAAAGATATTACAGACTTACAAACAAGAGAACAGAAACGTAAAGACGACTGGCAACATGACAAAGATAACCGGTATTCGAGGCAGCTAAGGGAAAAGTATCGTCTTCCTGAACCTACTTACACTCCAGTTCATACCAATGAAATTGAATCCAAACAGCTTAATCTTCGCCGGCTGCAAGACCGCCTTAAATACAATCTAGACCAAATAGCGTTTTGCGAGTGGCGCAATAACTTTTGGAGGAGCCGATGACATTGTCGCACGCGATTGTGAGCTGTTTGCCTTATTTCTATACCGTATTTACTTTCCTCATTGTCTCGTCTCCCATTATTTCGGGTCGCGCTCTTGAGAACATCAAACAAGGGAGCAGTCGCTTATGGAGCATGAACGGTCAAGACGTGCTTAGTTGGTTGCATGACCACGCTCCCGATGGGAAGCGGCTTTATGGCACCCAATCGTCTGTATCTGGCAACATACTTCTCAATAATCTGGCACAGGAACACCAATTCATTAACATCAACGAGGAACCAGACACTCAACCCACGAAACAGCTTGTTGGCGCAATTGAACGCTTGGGAGGATGGGTGGATGTTTCTTACACAACGACCGGCGACAAAACTATCACCGGAATCAACTTCTCGCGGACGGCAATTAATGATGAGGCTTTGAAGCACCTGAGTCCTCTAAGCGATCTTCAGTACTTGAACCTCTCGGATACGAAATTGACTGGGGCAGGACTAAAGTTCCTTCCAAAAACAACTCTCAAGGAGCTTGTGCTGGACAACACCCCGCTTGGTGATCTTGGCTTGCAGCATCTCGAGCCCTTTGTACGTCTCGAGAAACTAAGCCTCGGTCAAACTCAAATACGCGATGATGGCTTAGCCCATCTCCGAACCTTGGTCAGACTTCAAGAGTTAAAGCTGTCAAATACGAGAATCACCGATGATGGATTGAAGTCTCTCGAAGGGCTAAAGGCTCTTCGCAAAGTAAACCTTGAGGGAACTGGCATCACAAATGCCGGAATCCAGCGACTAACAAAATTAACCGAATTAGAGGTGCTAAACGTTTCCGGTACAGACCTAACTGACAATGGCCTTCGATTCCTACAAGCGCTGCCCGCGCTTCAAGTGCTCAATCTGTCCAAGACCAAAATAACTGACGCCGGTTTGGAAAGTATCAAAGATGTGAGAAAGATTGAGGAGGTCGATCTGTCGGCAAACCAAATAACCAATGCCGGCCTCCTGAAACTCAAAGTTTTGAAAACGCTTAAAATATTGCGCCTCAAAGGGACTCTGGTGTCAGACGAAGGGTTGATCCAGCTCAAACCCCTAGTCCAACTTGAATGGCTCGAACTTGATGACCTGCCCATTTCTGACAAGGGTCTTGCCAACCTAGAGGGATTGAGAAACTTAACATTCTTGTCTCTTGAAAGGACCGCAGTTACAGACGCTGGTTTGGCCAATCTCAAGCACTTTCCAAGCCTTGAAGTCCTGTCTCTCGAGAAGACCGCTATTACCGATGCCGGACTTGCGGCTGTCAAATCTATTAGCAAAGTCAAATGGTTGGCTCTGGATAGGACTGCGATAACCGATGCTGGCCTTATAAATCTTAAGGGGTTGCCGTACCTCGATGTCTTGTCTCTCGATCGGACTTCCATAACAGACAACGGGCTAAAACACTTAATAGGGATTAAGACGCTTCGTCTTCTGTCCCTTAATCAAACAAATACAACGGATAAGGGACTTGAGTGGATAGGTAAATTGAAGAGCCTTGAATATCTTCATCTTAACAACTCCGACATCACGGACAAAGGATTGGTACATGTAAAAGGTCTAAGTAACCTTCGAACACTTCGGCTTTCACACTGCGCGATCACAGATGTGGGATTGGAGAATGTAAAAGAGTTAACACATCTTATGGAGCTAGTCATTGATCACACTAAAGTAACCAAGGAAGGAATCAAAAAGCTGCAAAAGAGCTTGCCGAAAGTCAAAATTAGCTCGTAATGAACGAGGACTCAACACATGGGGCGCAACGCTCGTTTTCGACCGGCGGACATTTCAGGTGACAAAGTAATTGAAATAGCACTATATCGATGGCGCGGACAACTTTGACACTGATCGTCAAGAATGAGGAAGCCAACCTGCTCTCTTGCTTGGGTTCGGCGCGCGAGCTGGTGAATGAAATTATCGTCGTTGATTCAGGCTCGACTGACCGCACGAAGGAAGTCGCAACGATGCTCGGTGCCAAGGTCTTCGACTTCGTTTGGGTCGATAGTTTCGCCGCTGCCCGCAATGAATCGCTCCGCCATGCCACGGGCGATTGGATCCTCTGGCTCGATGGCGATGAATACTTTGCTGAAGAAAACCGTGCCAAACTCAAAATGCTATTCGATCGCCTGGGCAATGAAAATGTCGCCTATTCGATGAAACAGCGCTCCCTGCCCGATATTCCCGGCGGCACACCCACGGTGGTCGATCAGGTCCGACTGTTTCCCAATCACCCCGGCATTCGCTGGTCCTATCGCGTCCACGAACAAATCCTCCCGGCCCTTCGCAAGGCCGGTCATGATGTTCGCTTCACCGACATCTGCATTGAACACACCGGCTATGTCGACCCTGCCACGCGCGCCAAAAAGTCCGAACGCAATCTCCGCCTCCTTCTTATGGAGAATGCCGAGAAACCGGATGATCCCTTTACTCTCTTCAACCTGGGCTGGGCCTACCGGGAGCTCGGCCGGACCGGCGAAGCCATCCCGTTTCTAAGGCGCAGCCTGGAACTGTCCGCTCCCGGCGATTCCATCACCCGCAAGCTGTATACCCTTCTGGCCGGCTGCCACCGGCAACTGCGCCAGTACCGCGAAGCCCTGGCCTGGTGCCGGGCCGGACGCGCCCGCTGCCCGGATGATGCCGAGCTTCTCTTCAGCGAAGGGCAAATGCTCTGTGAAGTCGGAGACCTGCCGGAAGCCCGGAGTATTTTTCAACAACTGGAGCGGATGAAACCCTCTTCCCATTTCGCCAGCGTGGATGCAGGTCTGCGAGGATACAAAACCCGGCATCAACTCGCCTTGATTGCCCGCGGAATGGGAAACTTCCAGGAAGCCGAAGGATACTGGCAAAAGGTCCTTGAGGACGCGCCCGATTTTCTCCCGGCTCGGTTGGAACTGGGCGAACTGTTGTTGCAACAAGAGCGCTGGCAAGAATTGGACGAAATCCTTGATAAGGCGTCAGGGGATAGGGCACAGGGGTCAGAAAATCTCGAGATGATGGTGTTGCGAGCGCGCAGACAGTTGGCCCGGAAGGAGTTTGCACGGGCGCGGGAATTGTTGGCGGCGGCCATCGGGCGAGAACCCAGGGCGATCAAGCCACGGATGATCTTGACCCATGTGCTGTTGCAAGAAAACAAGGACCCGGCCGCCGCAGAACAAGCGTTACGCGATCTTCTCGAACTGGAACCCCGGCAGCCGGAATCGTGGCGCAACCTGGGTTTACTCTTGCGCAGCCGGGGAAAAATTCCCGATGCCGTGGCCGCCTATCGCCAGGGCTACGAGCACTGCCCGAACGACCCGGCCCTGCTACTGCAATACGGCCTTCTGCTCCGGGAAACCGGAGATGAAGCCGGCGCGGAACCTGTCCTCGTAAAGTATCTGGAATTTTCATTTCCGCAATCGGCTTCGAATGGCAAAAGCCAAACCGCGACGGCCCGGCACTATCTGGCGCTCGTGTACATGCGGCAACGGCGCTTCCAGGAAGCCGAGGCCCAATGGCGAGCTGTTCTCGCCGAGCAGCAGGAATTTCCCCAGGCCTGGCTGGGCCTCGCCGAAGTGTTTCTGGAAACCCGGCGCTGGGAGGAGTTCGAAGAAGTCCTCGAGAAGGTGGAACAGGGCGCAGGGGTTAGCGGTCAGGGGACACGGGACAGGAATGAACAAGCGGCACTGGAGGCGGCGGTCTTACGCGCCAGGCGCCATTTGGCACTGGGTGATTATGCTGTGGCCCGCCCCATTTTGGAGGAAACCATTGGCCGATTTCCCCATGCTATTTGGCCGCGAGTCATCTTGAGCCGGGCTCTGTTGCAAGAGGGAGCCGATGCCGCCGCAGCGGACCGGGCTCTGCGCGAAGTATTGATTTTGGATTCCACCAATGCCGAGGCCAAGCACAACCTTGGGCTGTTGTTGGGAAAAACGCGCACAAACCCGCAAAGCACCCAAACGGAATTGGAAGAACAGAAGATAGCCCCATCGTCCGGAAACACTGCCGTTTCTGCTGCTGTCTTTGCGCCCTTTGCATTCTCCGCACGAACCCTCCGGATTGCCTTCGCCTGTTACAACCCAATGGATTTTCGGATCGACAGCGTCTACGAAAGACCGCTGGGCGGGTCGGAATCGGCCCTCTGTTACCTGGCCGAAGCGCTTGGCCGGCGCGGCCATGATGTCTTCCTTTTGAACCGGATTGCCAAGCCTGAAGTTTCTCGAGGGGTCCATTGCCTTCCTTTGGACGGCCCCGTTTTTCGCCAAATACCTGCATTGGATACCTTGATCGTTAACAATATGGCGGGTGAAGGCCGCAAGCTGCGCTCGCTCGTCGGTCCGCGGACCGGCCTAGTCCTCTGGACCGGCCACGCCCATGATCAGCCCGGCGTCCAGGCGCTCGCCGACCAGGCGGAACGCGAGGCCTACGACCGCTTTGCGCTGGTCAGCGATTGGCAAAAAGAACAGTTCATCAAGCATTTCGACTTGCGACCAGACCGGATCCACGTTCTGCGCTACGGCATAGCTCCGGCTTTTCAGAATCTATTCCCGACAAATACTGCCATTCTAAAAGAAAAATCCGACCCGCAAGTTCTCGCCTACACGAGCACCCCTTACCGAGGCTTGGAGCTTCTTCTGGAGGCGTTTCCCCGAATCCGGCAAGCAATCCCCGGCACGCGCTTGAAGATCTTCTCTAGCATTAAACTCTACGGCGTTCCCGACGCCCAGGACCAGGCGCGCTTTGGCGGACTCTATAGAAAATTCCAGGAAATCGCAGGGGTCGAGTACCTGGGTTCGGTGCCTCAACCCAGGTTGGCCCAAGAACTGCGCTCGGTCTCGGTCCTGGCGTATCCCAACACCTACGCCGAGACTGCGTGCATTGCCGTTCTGGAAGCCATGGCCGCGGGTTGCTATGTCGTCACTAGCCGATTGGGCGCGCTGCCCGAAACCACCGCCAACTTTGCCCGGTTAATTCCGCTCGGCACAAACCGCGAAGCCTATCTGAACCGGTTTGTCGAACAAGTTGTCCAGGTTCTCACGGAAATGCGCGTTCGCAACAACCCCGATATCGAAAAGCACCTGCGACGGCAAGTATTTTACGTTAACGAAAACTGCACCTGGCCCATCCTGTCCGAAGAATGGCTGCAACTTCTCTCTAATAACTAATAACCAATAACCAAAATGAATATCTTTGGAATGATTACCTCAGGCCCAGCAGAAGCATACACCCGCGAAGCCCTGCACACTTTCTTCCAGCACACCTCCTTGCGCGATCGCGACCAATTCTTTTTGATCGACAACGACCAATCATTCGCCGCCCCACCCAACCCCCGCGTCCGCGTCCTCCGCAATCCGGCTCATCTCGGCTTTGCCGCCAATGTCAACCAGGTCATGCGCCTCGCCCGCGAACACAAGGCCGACTTGTTTTTCTTGAATAACGACCTGATCTTCACCCCGCACTGGCTGCCGCCCCTCCTCGTTCGCGACCCCGTAGTGTTGTCGCCCTTATCCAATTTTCAATTGCCGTATCCGTACGCAAACTTTGACTGCAAACCGGTCCTCGACCTGGCGGACTATCAAGGCCATGAAAAGGACCTCGATCAAATTGTCTATCAGCACCAGGCCACCATTCGCGGCTACCGGCCGGAATGCAAAGTGGCGTTCTTTTGCATCAAGATTCCCTTCGCGGTTTATGACGCCATCGGCTTCCTCGACGAGGAGTTCGGCAACTGCGGCGGCGAGGATTTCGACTACTGCATCCGCTGTCATCAAGCCGGCTTTCGCATCATGTATGCGCTCGATTCCTACATCTTGCACTTTATGGGCAAAACCACCTGGCGCGGCGGCGAGCTGTCGGCCGATCGCCAGGGCCGCGAGCAAAAATACTTCCAAGCTTTCCGAAAAAAATGGGGTTACCTGCTCGCGAATTTGATGATTACCGGTAAAGCGCACGGCCTGTCTTCGAACGAACCGTTTCTCGAATCCTGGACGGAAGGCAACTTCCAAAAAGCAGTCGACCTGATTCTGCAAATGGACAAAATGACTCAGTCAGCGGACTCACTGCAACCGAGTGCCGGGAAATAATAGTACGTTTCCTAAATTCAGGAGAGCCGTATGAAAATCGAGCTTGTTTTTGGATGGGTGGTTTTTCTTGCCGGTCTGGGACCTACGATCCAAACGGCGGATGAATACCGCGATCTGCTTCAGTCGGCGAATGACGCCATCCTGAAAGGCGACTACGATCTCGCGATCGCGCGCTGCAATCGCGCGATCGGTCTAATTCGTGATGCGCCTGCCGCCTACATCACGCGCGCGTGGGCATTCACCGGAAAGGGAGAGTACGACAAGGTCATTGAAGATTGCGATACGGCATTGAGGCTGAGCCCGATCGCGCGCGATGAGTCCACCGCTTACACCAACCGCGCAACCGCTTACTCGCGAAAGAGAAACTACGAGAAAGCGATCAACGATTGCCGGAAGGCGATCCAGGTTGATCCGCAAAACTATCTGCCCTACGGTAACTTGAGCTGGATTCTGGCAACCTGTCCCGACGACAAATGGCGCGACGGCAAAAAAGCATTGGAATTGGCGAAGAAGGCATTCGAGATGGAGCCGGGGGATGCCAATAACATGGACAACCTCGCGGCAGCGTACGCCGAGTCGGGCGATTTTGATCAAGCGGTCCAGTGGCAACAAAAGGCTATAAAGGGAAGCAACAAAAGCGCAACCGGTGATTTGTACAAGGCAATGCGTGAACGCCTGGAACTTTACAAGAAGAAAATGCCGTATCGAACGAAATAGCTACTCGTTTTCGAGCAGCACCACCGGGCCGGCAGTGAATTGTTTCAACCGCATATTCGGTCGGAGTCGGAAAAACGGAGGCTTTTGCCGACCGCGCATATCTGATGGGAAGACCAATCCGTCGTGCGTGAAAGTCATCGGCGTGCACCGGGCCGGCGGGCCGGTGTGCAACAGGAAATCAAGAACCAGCTATTTTCCGCAAGAAAAGTGTCCGTCCCAGGCAGGCCGGGTCAAGGGGGTGTCACAGCAAGGTAGAATGAAACAGAAAAAATGCCGTGTTTTGCCGAGCGAAAAAAAGGTGAGTGATGCCTTGTGAATATTGCATCCGTTGTCATCAAGCCGGCTTCCGCATCATGTATGCGCTCGATTCCTACCTCTTGCATTTCATGGGCAAATCCAGCTGGCGCGGCGGCGAAAAGCCCGCCGAACGCCAGGCCCGTGAACAAAAATATTTCGAGGCCTTCCGAAACAAATGGGGCACTCCCCTCGCGAATTTGATGATTGCCGGAAGAATCGACGGCCTCTCTTCCAACGAATCCCTTCTCGAAGCCTGGAACCAAGCCAAATTCCAGAAAGCCGTCGGTCAGCTTCTGCAAATCGAATCCAATGGCTAATGACGAATGACCAATGACGAAATCGCAAATTGAACAAATGCGTCCAGGTGGAAAAAAATATGTCGCACCGAAAATGCACGGCGTTGACACCGTTAACTGCTGACCCCTCAATGAGATCGGGAATACGTCACAAAGGAGGTCGATATGTCGCAGCGTTTGGAATATGTCGTAGGGGTGCGCCCCGGGGGTGGGCGCAACGTATTTTTCGTTTGTCATTGGTCATTCGTCCCTGGTCATTAGTGACCAAGGGTTGACATTGCGAACGATTTCGTGGGGTGCGGTGTCGTATCTCACGCGCCCGTGAGATACGGCGGCGAAAGGCGCATCAAGGCCTTGCGCTCAAATAGGTTGCGCGGCGGACCGCGCACGTGCATTCGCGTGAGATACGAGTGGGTTCGACGCGAGTCCAATCCAGCGAGCCAAATAAAACTTGCCTTCTTCCCTCCCCCGCGCGATAATGCAATCCATTCCCCCCTACTCCAGGAGTTCCCAATTGTCCCGCCAATCCGACAACACTCCTCGCAGCCGTCCCGCCTTTACTCTCATCGAGCTCCTCGTCGGCATCGCCATCATCGGCGTTCTTATCGCCCTCCTCCTTCCCGCCGTCCAGAAAGTCCGCGAAGCAGCGAATCGCCTGCAATGCCGGAACAACCTCAAACAGCTCGCCCTCGCCGTCCACGACTATCACCAGGTCTTTGGCTTTTTCCCCGTCAACACCCTCGATAACCACAACTGGGCCGACAATTGGGCCGGCCATAACTGGAGCTGGCTCGCCCGCATCCTCCCGTACATCGAACAGGAACCCCTCTATAAAGCAGCCAACATCCCCAACAATACCCTGCTCCAAAGCCGGAGCTATTGTGCCATGCAGGTAAAAGTGTTCCTTTGCCCCAGCGACCCGTACAGCAATTCCGGCCCACGAACCGATGCCATCAATCTCGCGAACCTCCCGGTCGGCCAGACCAACTATAAGGGCGTCAGCGGCGCCAATTGGGGTTGGAACTCCGAACCCCTCCCCTGGGGTACCGATTTCGGCGGCGGTCCGTGCGGCGCTGACCCCCGCTGGGTGAACACCAGCATCGACGGCTCCCGGAACGGCCTCAGCTGGGGCGATGGTATCTTCTTCCGCGTCGATTCCCACCGCCCTCGCAGAATCGCCGACGTCCGCGACGGCACCAGCAATACCTTCCTTATCGGCGAGGACCTGCCGCTAAAAAATCGCCACTGCTCCTGGCCCTATGCGAACAACGCCAATGGCACTTGCGGCATCGCTCCCAACGCCCGCACCACCTCTGGCGCTGAGTACGGCCCTGCCGACTGGCCCAACGTCTATTCCTTCCACAGCCTCCATGCCAATGGCCTACATTTCGCGTTCGCGGACGGCTCCGTCCACTTCCTCCAAGACTCAATCAATCTCGCCACCTACCGCGCCCTCGCCACCATGCAAAGCGGCGAACCGGTGGAAGTACCGTAACACTTACTCGTCCAGCCAGTGCAAAATAATCCCTGCAAAATACGTCGCGGACACGCTCGACCTCTGTCCCGGTGCCACGCTGTACCCCCCGTCCTTGTTCCGGCATCGCGCGATGAACGCCTTGCATTTCGCGACATCCGCCGGTTTTTCTTTAAGCATTTTCAGCGACCGGATCACCCGGTAGCTGGTTTCCAGGTCCGACGTCGCGGTGCCCTCGACCCGGCTGGCGCCGTAGCCCCCGTCAGGGCGTTGACCGTTTTTCAAGTTCTGCACAATCTTGTCGCGGTTCTCCAGTTTGCCGCCGAGCCGGAGGATCGCCGCCGCTGCACTGCCGGTCGCGCGCACTACCCCGTCGTCCTTGCCGAACGTGCCGTCCGCGTTGCGCATTTTGGCGATCTCCTGCAACCACCGCTCGGTTGCCGGCAAATGTTTACCCACCGCTTCCAGCCCGGCTGCCGCCATGCGAATCTCTTCAAAGGTTCGGGCACTTTCGCTCATGTAGCGGACCCCGGTGTCCATGTACGCGTTGGCCGGCAACTTCAGTTCCACGACGGCCATGAGCCCCACTGCCGTCGTGCTCACCTCGGGTTTCGTTTTCGCCGCTGGATGATCGCGAAAGCCTCCCGTCGTTTCGTCGAAACATTGCGCGACAAATTGCCCGGCAGATTTCTTGTCCGGTACTTCGCCGCCGAAATATTTCAAAGCCCGCAGCCCAGCCGAGGTGGCCCGCAAACTGGGCTTTGCGGCCACTTCCCCGGCACTCGCCGGCGCAGGTAGAAACCCTCCATCCGCGGATTGCAAACCTCGCAAAAAGGCAATCGTCGCCTTCTTCTCCTCCAGCGTTTGACCCTGCGCTCCGTTTGCCCCTCCAAGAACCGTTCCGACAATTACAACAAAACGCGTGCATTTCGAAATTTTCATTCTTTTTCTCCTTCTCCTGTTTACCTAAATCGCCGTGTACGATTTTGCGGCCAATGATTTACTGAAAACTGATCTGGACACGGTTTTTGATTTTTGGCATAGGCCGTTTTCTTCAACTATTTTTATGGCAAATCGTGTTTTCCGGCGCTGCCCGGTGCTGGAAACGCGTTCCGGAACTTTCCGGGAGGATTCCATGCGCATATGGAAAGGTTGCGTGTTCAAATTAATAGTGCTCGCGGTTCTGGGCGCACCTTGCCTGGTTCGCGCGGCTGAAACCAGCGAGCCGGCTCCCCGCGCCAGAACGGAACAGGCCTGGACCGGCATTTTTTCCTGGTTGAATCCCAGTCCCAATCCGCCGCCACGGAAATCTCCGGCCGTCGCAGACTCGGCAGATCCGAAAAAACCATCAACCCCGGCGAACGATTCCGCCGCCAAATCGGGCGCTGGCTTGGTAAAAAACCAGGTCCGCGAAGCCTCCAAAGAGCGCGCCCGCGAACAGGCCGCCTTGTTCCGCCGGCTCGATGTCTGTGATCAACTCCGCCTCATCGCCATGCAGAAGAAGGATGACACCTTGCTGCATCAGGCCGAGCAACTCGAAGCCCGCGTCTGGGTGATCTATACCGGCCGCGTCAATCCTTCGCCGGCCGCCCATGCCGCTTCCGCAACGGAGAAACTTGCAATCGACAAACCGCCTCAGGCGCATGAACCGGACACAGACACCGCACCTAACCCAACGGCAAAAAAGTCGGGCCGGCTTCCAACCTGGGAGGAAAAATGAAGAAGCTCATCTGCCTCATCGTCGTTGCGCTGGCCGCTGTCCCCGGTTGCCTCGAATTCCCATTGGTTCCCGGCGGCAGACCGGCTTCCCGGGTTGCTGTGCCCAGGCCCTCCGGACCGGTCTCGGCTGATCAGGTCAATGAGACCAATGCCTTTGAAAAGGCCGAAGAATTACGGCGAGAGCTGGACAAGGATTCCCAATCGGGTCAACCGGCCCATGCCGGTTCTGCTGCTCAGTCGCCGCGCTGACACGTCGGTCTCGATCGCTTTAAAAAAAAGAACCCCGATTTCGAAAGAAACCGGGGTTCTTGATTTTTTGAGCAACTGTAATCACATCATTTCGGATCAGTAACCATCTCGCTCCGCGAGAGCTAGGCACGATTGCTTTTTTGGCCTACCGCAATCCCATCATCTCGGTCCGCTAAAGCCCGCCAGACGCTGGCTCCGTACCGGCTGCCGCAGTTTAAGTAAACCGCGCGCCTCGATCTGCCGAATTCGTTCGCGGGTAATCCCGTACGACCGGGCAACTTCATCCAGGGTCCGCGGCTGGCCGTCACGCAAGCCGAACCGCAACTCGATCACTTCCCGTTCCCGCGGCGTCAGCGACCGCAATACTTCGCTGATGCGCTCCCGCAACAAATGGCGGTCCACGGTCAGGCTCGGATTCGAGGCTTCCGCATCACCCAGGAAATCTTCCAGGCTCCGTTCGCCGTCCTCGCCGAGCGGCTCGTGCAGGCTCAGCGGATGCCGAGCTACCAAACGCAGCGACCGCGTGTCCTCCGGCGTCAATCCCAGATTCTTGGCAATTTCTTCAATCGTCGGTTCGCGCGCCAGTTGGGTGCACAGTTCGCCACGAACCCGCTCAATCGCCGCCAGCATGCTGACCTGATGGCACGGCACGCGCACCGTCCGGCTATGATCGGCCAGGGCACGCGTGATCCCTTGGCGGATCCACCACGTCGCATAGGTTCCAAACTTGAAACCAAGCCGGTGTTCGTATTTATCCACCGCGCGCATCAGGCCGCGGTTCCCCTCCTGAATTAGATCGCCAAACGAGAGGCCCCGGCCGCGGTAGCGCTTCGCAATCGACACGACCAGCCGAAGATTGCCTTCCGCCAGCTCCCGCCGGGCCTGTTGGTAGTTCGTCCACCGCCGATCCAAAATCCGCACCAGCCGGGTCAACTCTTCCGGCGTCGATCGGGTTTGCAGCATCACATCTCGCAATTGTTTGATGCTTTTGGTCCGCCGTTCCCGGTCCGCTGCCGAGCGTCCGCCAAGGGTGCTTTGCCGGACCAGTTCGTTCACTTCCGCCGCGCGTTTGCGCAGTTGCACGGTCCACAGCTCCAGCAATTCGGTTCGCGGCGACAATTCCTCGGACAATTGCGCGCCTTTGCGCCGCTTCCGCCATAATTGCCGGCGCCACCGATACCGCGACGTGGCTGTATTGGCTCGCATCAGCACCCGGAAATCCGCCGCAGATCCTTCTACTACTCGCCGCAAGGTCCGCACGTTGTGCGGAATTCGCGCCAATATGTTTTCCCGCGTCAAGCCCAGGCTCGAAACCACGTCAATCGTCGGATCGACTGCCAGTGTTCCCTTTTGAATCCGGTCGAACGTTTCCGCAACCTTCCCCAGGATATCCCAGCTGCAAAACGTCGCTTTCCGAAATCGCTGCCGCGTGTGTTCCAGCCGCTTGGCAAGCGTCAATTCCTGTTCCCGGTTTAACAGGGGAATTGCCCCCATTTGCCGCAGGTACAACCCAAGTGCGTCATCCGGCGAATTGCTGCTTCCGCCGCTTTCCTCTTCGGCCGCCTCCGGCCCGAATTCATCCTCGTCTCCGCCTTCCATTTCATCGTCGATTTCCAGTTCGGCAAATGCTCCCTCCTCGACCGCCGAAGCAAGGAACTCTTCTCGGTGCTTGTTCTTCCTTACCAGGCGGCGATCCTTGTCGACTTCTTCCAATTCCGCGACTGCCAGCGAACGAGCGCGGTGAGCTTTGGAAGTTGTCGTCTTGGTTAGCGTGTTACGCTTCATCGGTCGGTCCAATCTACCTGAATGCCGGTATATCCATCAATCCATTGAGGAAAAAATCCATCTGTTATTTGTTGTTGCAATATCGTTTGACCGGCAATTTTCCGCAATAATCACGTTGGAACGGTCAGACCTTTTCCGGAGCGCATCTGCCGGTCAATGAGAGCTTGATTCAAGGGGGGATATTATTGCCTCCTCCACAACTATAACTATTATACGCGAGCAAGTTTCGGACGGTTGCTTTTCCGTGAAATTTCTTATACTGCTTGTACCTAATAACTTATGGTTTTTTGCCTCATCCGTCCAATATAAACTAGACAAAAGGCGCGGAGTTCCGGTTCTCCAACTATTTAAAAACAGTTTATTCCCCCAGCACTGGCCGAAACCGTTTCACAAGTTGTACGGATTGCACCCAAAATCTCTATCTTGAGTCGCCCGTCCCGGCAAAAAGTGGAAAAAGACTTGAAATCGTATTGCTTGTGAGATATTAAACAATTGTTGTAAATCCTTCCGGAACTGGGAGTTATTACCGGTGAACCGTCGGAATCGAGCGACAAACTACCCCCTCCATGTTTGCCTTCTACTACTGATCTCAGCGGCTGCACTTTGCTGCCCCGCTTTCATTTATGCCGCGGAACCAGCCCGAACCAACTCCCGGGAGCGGAATCATTGGGCATTCGAAACGCCGTTGAATCCTCCTGTACCAAGTGTCAAGGATGATTCTTGGATTCGCTCACTCGTCGATTCTTTTGTCTTTTCCCGGCTTGAAAATGCACGGTTGCACCCGGCGCCTCCGGCTTCAAAATCCGCATTGCTGCGGCGGATAACCTTCGATTTGACAGGGCTGCCTCCCACTCCGGAAGAATTGCAGAGCTTCCAGGATGATTCCCGTCCCGACGCCTACGTCCGGGTCGTCGATCGGCTTTTGGCTTCTCCTCATTATGGCGAACGATGGGCTCAACATTGGCTCGATGTCGTGCGTTACGCGGAATCCAATGGCTACGAACTGGACGCCGAACGTCCTCATGCCTGGCAGTACCGGGACTATGTCATCCAATCTCTCAATGCCGACAAGCCCTATGACCAGTTCCTGAGCGAGCAGTTGGCCGGCGACCTCCTTGCCAGCGGTCTCGATCCCAAACAAAATGCCGAATTTCTTATTGCATCAGGGTTTAATCGCTGCGGCCCGATTCACTTGGTTAGCGGCAATACCGACCCGGAAGTGAATCGCCAGGAGGTGCTGACGGAAATGACTTCCGCCCTGGGATCCACGTTTCTCGGCCTCACCATCGGCTGCGCACGTTGCCACGATCATAAATTCGACCCGATTGCCCAAAAGGAATACTACCAGCTACAAACTTTCTTCGCCGCCGCAAAGCCCGACGAAGTTGACATCGCCTCGTCCGGCGACCGCGAGCGCTACGAAAAACTAGCCAAGGAGTTTCAGGCGCAAATTGCCCCTCTGCAGAAAAAAATCGCCGATCTGGAAGCGCCCTATCGCTCCTTGTTGACCGAAGTTAAAAAGGCTTTTCTTGAACCGCAATATCACGAAGCCCTCGAAATCCCACCGGCCGAGAGGAATCCGGAGCAGAAAAAACTGGCCGAGCATGCTGCCATTCTTATCAAGATCACTTGGGATGAAATCGTTGGCGCTTTGAGCCCGGAAGACCGCGCTCTCCGGGCACAATGGCGGGCAGAGCTCCATGCCCTGGAAGCGCAACTGCCTCCTCCGCCTCCACGCGCTTGGGCCATCTCAGATGATCCGAAAACCCCCGCTACCTACATCCTAAAACGCGGCGATCCGAAACGAAAAGGCCCGGAAGTTCAACCGGCCATTCCCGGTGTTCTTGCGCGAACCACGCCCTTAACCCCGGACAAAGCTCTGGACCGCCTGGCTCTCGCCCGTTGGCTCATCCATCCCGGCCATCCATTGACGGCGCGCGTCCTGGCCAATCGCATCTGGCAACATCACTTCGGCAGGGGTTTGGTAGCCACCCCCAATGATTTCGGATTAAAGGGAATGCCGCCCACCCACCCCGAACTACTGGATTGGCTGGCACATGAACTGATCACCCATCGTTGGTCGATCAAATATCTTCATCGTATTCTCGTCCTTTCCAATACCTATCAGCAAGCGAGTTTTGTTGCCGATCGAAAAACGGCCCGGACAATTGATCCGGAGAACAATTTGTTGTGGCACATGAATCGGCAACGGCTTCAAGGCGAGGCCCTTCGCGATTCCGTTTTGGCCGTCGCCGGCACTTTGAACAAAAAACTCGGCGGCCCGGCCGTGCGGCTTCCCTTGGAACCCGAAGTATTGGAACTGATTTTCACCGAAGGTGAACCGGACGGTGTCTGGAAAGTCACTCCCGATGCTAAAGAGCACTCCCGGCGCAGCATCTATCTGTTCCATAAACGCAACGTTCGCCTCCCCCTTTTCGAAGCCTTCGATCAACCCGATACCTTGACTTCTTGTCCGGTACGCCCCGTAAGTACTTTTGCTCCTCAGGGGTTGATTCTGCTCAACGGACCGTTTATGCAGCAACAGAGCAAACTTTTCGCGCAGCGCCTGTTGCGCGAATGCGGCGCCACTCCCGACCGCCTGATTGACCGTGCTTATCGCCTCGCCCTTGTCCGGGCGCCATTGCGCGATGAAGTCGCTCTGGCCCGAAATTTTATTAAGGAACAAACGGCATGGATTCGTTCCCACAAGACCACTAATCTACCCGGGAAGTCTTCCCATTCGCTGGACCCTGCCTTCTTCCAGGCCGTGGTTGATTTTTGTTTGGCCATGTTGAACCGCAACGAATTCCTCTATGTCAATTGACAATGTGGCCCGGTTTGACTTGCAGCTTTTTTGGACTCAGAATAGGATTAAAATATGGTGGTTGCCGTTTGCTAGCGCTTGGGAGACAAATGGCATTGAATTTGCCCTAAAGTGAAAAGATGCTCTGAGGAGACGAAGACCTTTCTTCAAAACAGGGAGTGACGGGCTATGAATACCTTGATCCGAAACAAACGCTTCGCTATGGCTGCCATTTTGACCGTCTTCGGTCTGGCATCGCCGCTCGCTTCCGCCCAACAGCGCGGCTTTCCGATCGGCGTTTCACCCTATTTTCAGGTGGCTCCAGGCCTTACTATTAACCAAGCGGCCTACAATACAGCCCTCCTGGGTCGGGCTTATTCCGCCTTTCCGCCTTATGCCTTCGGCTACAATCGTTACGCTGGCGCCGCCTTGGGAGTCTACGGCAATCCCGCGGCAGCTGCACTTTACTCCAATCCCTATTCCAACCCCTACACAGCTACAATGACCAGTGTGGGTGGGTTGGGCGGTAATGACAGCGGCTACTCTCCTTACTCCAATCCCTATGGCGGCTACTACGAAACCCCGCTCGGCGGTTATCTTCGCGGTATCGCCGACGTTATCAATTCCGAGAGCCGCTCCTTGATCAACGTTCAACAAGCCAACCTCCTCCGCCAGCAAGTCCAGCGCGAAAAAATCGAAAATCGCCGGCGCATTTTCGATCAATATCTATACGAACGAGAAAAAATGCCCACCGCCGAGGACGACCGTCAGAAATCGCTTCAAGAAATTTATCGCCGCAGCATGAACGATCCACCGGTCGGCGACATTGTTTCCGCTCAGGCCTTGAATACCTTGTTGGCGGTCTTGCAGAAAAAGATGGATAAGGATTTCCAGGGCCCGCAAATCTCCCTGGATGAGGATGTTGTCCGCCACATCAACGTCAAACCGCCTTCCGGCGACAGTAATCCGGGCCTTCTCAAAAACGAAGGCCGTTTGTCCTGGCCCCTGGTTCTACGCGGCCCTCTGTATGCCGCCGATCGGGAAATCTTGAACGACTTGACCCCCAATGTCTACGATCAAGCGATTACCCGCAAGGTCGAGTCCGAAACCATGGAAAAAATGACTGCCGCAGTCAAGCGTCTCAACTTGTTGTTGGCCGACAATATCAAGGATCTGACTCCCGCCCAGTATAGCGAAGCCCGGCGCTTCCTCACCAATTTCGAGGATGCCCTGAGCCTGCTGCGCCAGCCGAACCCCGGGGACTTCTTCACTCAAAAAGCCGCCAAGGGCAAAACCATCGGCGATTTGGTGCAACACATGTTGAAAAAAGGCGTCGTTTTCGCACCAGCCGTTGCCGGCGACGAAGCGGCTTACTTGGCGATTCACCGCGCCCTCGCCGCTTACGCTGCCGCGGCAAACACCCAGGTCGTTGCCGAAAAACCCGAAAAAGACAAAACCGAGAAATAGTCTTTGCTTGCTCGCAATAAACAACGAACCGCCGGGCTTTTAAGAACCCGGCGGTTTTCCTTTCTATCGCGTGAATTGTAAAGTTATGTATGCATCATTGTAAATCCATCAATAAAAACGAAAGCGTTGTTGCATTCCTCTTTACCCTCGCCCCGAGCCATAACACTCTTCAAATCCATAATTTCTAATAGGTTATAGCAAATAAAAATCCAGTTGGTCCAATCAATCCCGAATTGGTATTGCAATTGCTCTCTACTCCTCTCCAAAGAACCTCTTCACCCCGATAGGGAGGTTTCCATGCAACTCCAGCTCCATTGTTCGTCCTGCTGTCGGCATTTCACGGTTGAACCGGCCGCTTTTCCCGAATTGTTGGCTCGTGTCCATCAAGAAGGTCCCTGGTGTGCCCTCGGCGATGGCGAAACTATTGAGGACGTGCTCTTCGCGGCATGCACGGATTGGCGAGATATATTGTGTCCTGCCTGCGGTAAATCGGTGTCCGTGAGTGAGGAAAGTGTCGGCAAATTTGCCTTGGAATTGTTGGGTAACTGGTAAGCTACTCCCCCCCGACGTGAAACGCATCTTTCAAACACGACAAAGCTTCTTCACCCCGGTCGCCATCCACCACAACGCTCACGCGGACCTCGCTGGTGTTTATCATGCTGATGTTTATGCCCCGCTGCGCCAGCGCGCCGAACATCCGCCGGGCGACCCCGGTATGCGTCCGCATTCCCACTCCCAGGACAAATAACTTGGCTATGTTGGCGTCCGCAGCCAGGCGAATTCCGGAATCCCATTTCTGAACCATTTCCTGCGTCAACTTCAATGCTCGGTCCAGATCCCTTTTCGGTACGCTGAAAGAAAGCTCCGCACGCCCGTTCGATTTAACGTTGAGCACGATCATATCGACAATAATGCCGCCCACCGCTACGGCTTGGAATACCTTGGAACAAATCCCCGGCTGGTCGATTAAATCGAATATCGTAATCCGGCCCTGGTCGGTCTTGAGGAGTATATCGCTCACAACGATCTCCTCCATGCTTGAGAGTCGTTGCGTCAGGATGGACAGGTTTTTGTTGCCCCCATCTTCGATGACCGCCGGCGGCCGCCGTTTGAATCCAGCGGAAGATCCGGTCCCGGTCCTGGCGCCTGCGCCGGGCCGCGCCTGGTGCAATCCGAACGCTTCGTGAACCGCCCGTAACGCTTTCACTCCATCTGCTTTATTCACCAGCACGGAAATCTTGATGTCTCCAGTGGTGATCATCTTCATGTTGATGCTTTCCCCGGCCAGGGCAGCAAACATCGTTTCCGCGACACCCGTGTGCGTGCGCATCCCGGTGCCGACGATCGAGACCTTGCTCATTTCCTTTTCGTGTTGAACCGTCGCGCCCAGTTCCCCCGCCAGGGGGCCCAGCACTCCCAGCGTCGCCGGCAGTTCGTTTCCCAGTACGGTGAAGCCGATGGCCGCCTTGCCGTTGCTCCCGACGTTTTGCGCAATCATGTCTACGACGATGTTTTGATCCGCAATTGCCGAAAAAACCCGGTGGCTTACCCCCGGCTGGTCGGGAACGCCGTCCAGGTTAATACGCGCCTCGTCGCGCACCATTGCCGAACCGCAAACCACGACTTTCTGCATCCATTCCATTTCAGGCACAATCCATGTGCCTTCCATGTCGCTGAACGAACTGCGGACTTGCAACGGCACGTCGAATTTCTTCGCAAATTCAATGCTCCGCGAATGCATTACCCCCGCTCCGACGCTGGCCAGTTCGAGCATTTCGTCGTAACTGATGGCGTCGATCTTGCGGGCTTCCGGAACTATGCGGGGGTCGGTGGTATAGACTCCGTCTACATCGGTGTAGATTTCGCACCCCACTGCGTCGTATCCTTTTCCCGGATCGTGCTTCATGACCGCCGCCAGCGCCACCGCGGTTGTATCCGAACCCCCACGGCCCAGAGTTGTGATGTTGTAATGTTCATCAATCCCCTGGAACCCCGCCACAATAACGATTTTGCCTTCGTCCAGCGCTTGCCGCATGCGCTGCGTCGAAATGTTCTTGATCCGCGCCTTCGTGTGAAAGCTGTCCGTCACGATGCCGATTTGCGCCCCCGTGAAACTGATCGCCGGTTCTCCCAGCGTTTGAATGGCCATCGCCATCAAGGCGATGGAAATCTGCTCCCCGGTGGCCAGTAACATGTCCATTTCCCGTGCCGGCGGCTGTCCGCTGATTTCTCGCGCTAGACTGATGAGCTCATCCGTCGTGTCTCCCCGCGCGCTGACCACCACAATAACCTGGTTGCCCGCCTTCTTCACCCAGATGGCCCGCCGCGCCGCCGCCATGATCCGTTCCGCCGTCGCCACGCTGCTGCCGCCGAATTTTTGCACTACCAGAGACAAAGTCGTCTTCTCCTTCTCACTCCGGCCGTTGAACAATTTCCCCTTAAACGATATCAATTCAATATATGCGGTCTGGCCTTGATTAGGCTAACCCGTTGGGTATACTGAAAAACTCTTTTTTCGGACATTGGGAATTTACAAATGATTGATCTGAAAGCCATTTTGGTCGAACGCGAGGACTGCGACGCCGGCACCGTGCAGAAAATTCGCGAAGGGCTCGCCCAGGGAGGAACTCAATATCGCACTCTCCGCGATATCACTGAACTCCTCGAAAAAAAAGCCGAGGCCGGAGGCCCCGCCGCGAAAAAATGGCATTTGAAATTGGGGATTTCGTTGTTTTTCCTCGGCCACCTCAGTGAAGCCGTCGAGCACCTGAAATTGGCCGAAGGCGCTCTCGCAGCCTTCTACCTTGGCAAGGCCCTCGCCGAGCGCGCGGAATTCGACGAAGCGCTCAAAGCTTTCGAAAAAGCCGAAAAAGCCGGCTATACTGCCAGCCAGGTCCAATTGCAACGCGCCGGTATTTTTCGTCAAAAAGGAGAATTGGCGCAAGCCCGGACGATTTTGGCCAAGCTGGAAGACCAGGCCTCCCACAGCGCGGAATACCATTTCCAACTCTCCAGTTGCTTCTTGGCCGAGGGCGACCGCGCTCCCGCAATCCGCCATCTCGAACGTGCCGTCGAGCTCGACCCCGGGCATACCGGTGCTCTCTTCCAGCTCGGCCATGCCAATGATTTGGCTGGCAACGATGAAGAAGCCATTAGCTATTACGAACGCTGTCTCAACCACCCTCCCGTCCATCACGGCTTGCTTATGAACCTCGGCATTCTCTACGAGGATTCTGAAAAATACCAGAAGGCCGTCGATTGCTATCGCCGCATCTTGTACGCCAGTCCCTCCGATGAACAGGCACGCTTGTTTCTCCGGGATTCCCAGGCCTCGCTGACCATGTATTACAGTCCGGAGGATGACAACGCCTTCAGTCGATTTAGCCAGGTCCTGGAAATTCCCGTTACCGATTTTGAACTTTCCGTCCGCAGCCGGAACTGTCTCAAGAAAATGAACGTTCGCACGCTGGGCGATTTGACCCGGGTTTCCGAGCAGCAGTTGCTCGCCAGCAAAAATTTCGGCGAAACCTCTCTCGAGGAAATCAAGGAAATGTTGGCCGCTCGCGGCTTGCACATGGGCCAATCCCTAGAAGAAGGGTCCCAAAGCGATGTCCGCTACCGGCCCCATCAGCCCCTCAGCCCCGAGGAACAAGCCGTCCTCAACAAGCCCGTCGGTGATTTGAATCTTTCCGTCCGCGCCCGCAAGTGCATGAACCGGCTCGGCATCGCAACTCTCGGCGAACTGGTCCAGCGCAGTGCCGATGAACTGCTGGAATCCAAGAACTTCGGCCAAACTTCTTTGAGCGAGGTCCGCGAAAAACTGGCGCAGTTAGGTTTGACCCTCCGTGGCGATTGATCAGCCCTCTTCTTCGTTTACTGTCTTGAAAAACGACGGCCTGGCCCGCTACGGCAGGCTCTCTACTCCCCACGGTACCGTGGAAACCCCCGTTTTCATGCCGGTCGGAACGCAGGCTACCGTTAAAGGCTTGACGCCGCTTCAACTGGCCGATGCCGGCGCCGGCATCATCCTGGGCAACACCTACCATCTCACCTTGCGGCCGGGCGATGAAGTAATCGTGGCCATGGGCGGCCTGCATCGCTTCATGGGCTGGCAGGGGCCCATTCTAACCGATAGCGGCGGCTATCAAGTCTTCAGCCTCGCTCAGAAACTTCGCATTGATGACCGCGCTGCTGTTTTTCGCTCCCATATCGACGGCGCATCGCTGGAGCTCACCCCCGAAAAAGCCGTTTCCATTCAGGAAAATCTCGGCTCTGATATTGCCATGTGCCTCGATGAATGTGCTCCCGCCAGCGCCACGCCGCAGCGGCTGCACGAGGCGGTTCGCCGCACCATCCATTGGGCCGAGCGCTGCAAGCTGGCTCATCGCCGGCGCGACCAGGCCTTGTTCGGCATCGTTCAGGGCGGCACGGATCTGGAGCTGCGCGCGCAATGTGCCTCCGCCCTTGGCGCAATGGATTTCCCGGGTTATGCGCTGGGCGGCTTCAGCGTGGGTGAATTGCCCGAGCAACTGGCCGCCGCTCTGGTTCCGGCCACCGCCTTGCTGCCGGCAACCAAACCCCGGTACCTGATGGGCGTGGGCCGGCCGCAGGATATCCTGGCCGCCATTGCTGCCGGCATCGACATGTTCGATTGCGTCCTCCCCACCCGCAATGGCCGCAATGCCTCGGCATTTACAGCGCTCGGGCCACTTCGGCTTCGCAATGCCGTCCACAAGCGAGATTCGGCACCAATTGAGTCCGGTTGCTTGTGTTATGCCTGCCGCAATTTCAGCCGGGCTTATATCCACCACCTCTTTTTGGCGGAGGAGATGCTCGGCCCGACCTTGCTGTCGATCCATAACGTCGCCTATTATTGCCGGCTGATGGCCGAGGCGCAGCAGGCGATTCGCGAGAATTGGTTTAACCGGTTTCATGCAGTCAGTCTTGCCCGTTGGGGGCAAACCCTTTAAGATACGCAGTTTGCGGCTTAAAGTCATAGGTTATACGTAGGCTTTTCATGTTATCGGCATTTCTCTTGGCGAATGGTGCCCCGCCGCCGGATGGTGCGCAACCAAACATTTTGCAATCTCCCTTGCCTGCTCTCGTAATCATTATGGTCGTCTTTCTTTTTTTCACATGGCGCTCCGGACGCAAGCGGGAACAAGAACGGATGGCAATGATCCAGTCGGTCAAGGAAAATGACAAAATCATCAATAGCGGCGGCATCATCGGCGTCGTCGCCTCCATTGATAAAAAAGAAGATGAGGTCGTCCTGCGCGGCGGCTTGAGAATAACCAAAAGCAGCATTGTCCGAGTCATCAAGGAGGAATCCGCAAAGGAATGACTATTATGACACTCGTAAGCCTCGTTACCTTCGCGGTATTTCTTGCCTTTCTGTTGCTCGTCCGCCGCTCCATGAAAGCCTTTTTCTGGCGGATCACGTTTTGCCTCCTGCCGCTGGTCGTCGGCGGTCTAATAACCGCCAACGCCCTCCATCGCTATGCAACCGATGGCGGCGGGTTCAAGCTCGGTGTCGACCTGGTTGGTGGGACCATTCTCGTTTATGAAGTGGATGCCGACAAATTCCAGGACGAAGAAAGGAAGAAAGCCTTCCAACCAGAGCAACTCGCTTCGCGCCTCAAAACCCGCCTGGACCCGAATGACCTCTACAACATCACCATTCGCCCCGTCCCCGCCAAGAACGTGGAAAACACCCGCGTGGAGATTATTCTACCCACCGGCGGCCGGCATCAAGCCCAAATTGAACAACGCGATTGGCAGGCCTTGCTGGATAAGGCTTCGGAACAGTGGGAAAAGCTAAAACCCGACTCTCTGAAAACGATTCTCCCGGGCAATCGATTGGAACTGGTCAGCGAAATCCACAAACAAACAGGTGTGCCCGCGGACGAGATTGAGAAATTCATCGAGGCCAACTACAAGGTTGGAGCCAATAAGAAAGATCTGACCAGCGAGCAGGTTCTGGACGTCAAGGCAAAAATCCGTCAGGTCGGCGCCCTCGAATTCCGAATTCTCGCCAATGAAGAAGACGACAAAGAGGCGATTGAGATCGCCAGGAAGTATTTCACCGATGCCAAAAATAGTAAGGAGAAAAGCGACCAGCTTGAGGCCCTCGCCATTCGCGGATTGCCGCCGCCTCCACCCAAGCCCTCGGATGGGAAAGATACTTTCAACATCGGTGATCGGGGCAACGTTGTCTACGGCTGGGTCGAGATTGGTCCGAAGGTACGCTGGGACCTCGATCTGAACAACGATGCCGAAGATCCATGGCAAAACAAGGTCCTCCACGCCTTCCACAAATGGAACAACCAACTCAATCTGGAAGAACTGCAAAAGATCGGTAGAGACCAAAATGACGAATTAGTTGACGCAATTCGCAATAGAACCGGCGAGAGCAAGACCGATGTCGAGAGGTTCCTGCGCAGTCACTCTGGAGACAACTGGAAAACCGTCGCAGAGGCGCGCAACAAGGGCGAGGCGGTAATATTAGATCGGGAGCACAAAAGTCTCATCTATAGTCGCAAGTGTCAGGATGCCAAATTAACGCCCAAGATCCGCCAGGAGAAGAAGTACGAGTACTTCTACCTGACCAGAATGAACCCGGACGAATCAAAACGAATCAAGGGCGAGCATCTTCGCAACGCGAGAGGCAGCTTTGGCGAAAGAAACGAGATGGAGGTCCAATTTACCTGGGATACCACGGGCGCGAATCTCTTTCATGACGTTACTTCCCGAAACGTCCCGACCGGCCCGAAAGGGTCGGAATTCTACCGCCTCTTGGCAATCATCCTTGATGGTGAGATAGTGTCCGCCCCCCAAATCAATAGCGCGATTCGCGATAGCGGTCGCATTACCGGCAATTTTACCGAACGCGAGGTGAATAACCTCGTGAGCGTGCTGAACTCCGGCTCTCTCCCTGCGACTCTCAAACCCGAACCGGTCAGCGAAAATACCATGGGCGCGACCTTGGGGGAGACCACCGTCAAAAGTGGCACCAAGGCCGTTATCCTTGCATTCGTTGCCATTCTGGCGTTCATGTTGATCTATTACCGGTTTGCCGGATTGGTAGCCTGCATAGCCTTGCTTGCCAATTTGCTCCTGACCGTTGCTTTCATGGTCCTCGTCAACGCCACCTTCACTCTGCCGGGTCTTGCGGGCTTGGTTCTGATGCTCGGTATGGCCGTGGATGCCAACGTGCTTATCTATGAGCGCTTGCGCGAGGAACGCGACCGCGGTGCCGGCCTGGCCCTTGCAATCCGCAACGGCTACGATCGGGCCTTTCCCACGATTATCGATACGCACCTGACCAGCATCTTCACCGCCATCGTTCTTTATGTCGTCGGCAACGACCAGCTCAAAGGCTTCGGCATCAGCTTGACCGCCGGTTTGATCATCAGCTTGTTTACCTCGTTGTACATGACGCGTCTCTTGTTCGACCTTTGGTTGTCTCGCAACTGGCTGCACAAGTTGAGCATGTTCCGCTTGTTGAGCCGTCCCAACATCGATTTCATGGCGATCCGTTATTACTGGTTTACCGCAACGATTCTCTTGACGGTTCTCGGCGCTTCAATTTTTATTGCCCGTTTACCGCAAGGATTGAACATCGATTTCAATGGCGGAACTGCTTATGGCGGGCAACTGGCCCAGCCGGTCGATTTCAAGACTCTGCGCGAATACTTTTCGGAAGAAAATCAAAAACGAAAACTGGATGTCGGCGACGTTAGGGAAAATGCTACCGGGTACTCTTACGACATTGACTATCACAACCCCGATGAAACGCGGACCATTCACCTTCCCAATAGGCCGGAAGGTGCCACTCAAGAGGCACGCGTAGAAGATGTCAAGAAGCGCGCCAGGGAACTTCCCGATATTGCCGTCGAACAGATTTTCCCTTCCGAAATCGTCGGTAATGAAAGCCCCTACTTCACGGTCCGCACTTCGGAAAAAGCGCCGGAGTTGGTTCAAGCCTCGATCGTCCGGCTCATGCAAGCCGGCGACGGAAAAAGCTACCTGAAAACGACACTGCTGAAATTCGATATCGAAGGCAAGACGGTGAAGTTCGCTTTCCTCAATAAGGCCGACAGGACCCAGGCTTACGCATCGCCGGGGATCGTGAAAATGCTGCTCGAGCGCGAATGTCAAAAGAGCGAATTGCCGGAAAACTTCACCGTCACCGCGGAAGGCGAACAAGATCCCAATATCTCAGGCCAATACGACCGCGTTGTCGTCTCTTGGGGTGACGAAACTATTCCGCAGGACAAACTAAGAAAGACGCTGGAGGCCCTGAGCCGGGAATTTGAAGCCCGTCCAATTCCCGATCGCCTCGAAACCTTCGACAAACAACTGGCCCTGGAAACCCAAACTCGAGCCATGTACGCCATCCTCGCCAGTTGGGGCGCCATCCTTCTCTACCTCTGGTTCCGGTTCGGCAACTGGACCTTCGGCATGGCCGCGGTGATCTGCCTCATTCACGACCTGTTCTTCACCTTGGGAATCATCGCGTTTTGCCATTTCCTTCATGGAACCAAGATTGCTGAATTGCTGCTGATTCAGGATTTCAAAATCGACCTGCCCACTGTGGCAGCTCTGCTGACGCTTGTAGGTTATTCCGTGAGTGATACCATCGTCGTTTTCGACCGCATCCGCGAAGTTCGCGGCAAAAACCCCGAATTGACGCCGCAAATGATCAACGATAGTGTCAATCAAACGCTGAGCCGAACCTTGCTCACCGCGTTTGCCACCTGGCTCGTCGTTTTCGTTTTGTACGGTTGGGGCGGCGAAGGGGTCCACCTTTTCGCCTTCGTGATGGTCGTCGGCGTAATTGTTGGAACCTATAGTTCCATTTACATCGCCAGCCCGCTGCTGTTGATCTTCGGCGAGGGTAAAAAACAAGCCGGCACTCGACCCGAACGATTACCCCAACCGCAACCCGTGGGAGTATCCGAATAATCCACGGCCTGCCTGCGGTTCGGCATGTTTACTTCTTCCCGCCGTTGACTCCCAATTCCTTCTTGAGGAATTCAGTGGCCGCTTTGAAAGCCCTGGCTTCGAATTCCCCTTCGAAATCATGAGGCGCATCCGGCAGCAGCATTAGTTCCACCTTGACTCCCTGTTTGCGTAATTTTTCTTCGTACCGTTGCGATTGCTCGAAGGGCACTTTCCGGTCTGCTGTGCCATGGATGAGTAAAGTCGGCGGCGAGTTTTTTCCCACATAGGTTATCGGGCTTGCCTTGGCGTAGAGCTCGGCCGCACTCGCCGGCGGACCACCCAGGAAACTCTCCAAAACGAATTTCATTAAATTGCCCTCGAACGCCGGCATGGCTTTTTGCATGCAACATTCATGCAGCCGTGCCAGATCGGTAAGGCCGTATAAACTGACAACCGATTGAACCTGACTCGATTGATCGGCGAAACCTCCCTCGCCTTCCAACCCGTCTTCCGGCCTAGTGGAACCCAGTAAGCACGCCAAATGCCCGCCCGAAGAAAACCCCCACGCCCCGATCCGGTCTTTATCCACCCGGTACTTTTCGGCATTACTCCGCAACCAACGCACGGCACATTTCACATCATGGATCTGCGCGGGAAACGCTTTCACAGGAATAAGCCGATAATTGACCGTCAGGGCCACAAAACCTTCCTGGGCCAGTTGCAACGTCAGCGGCACGTGCTTCTTGCAGTCCCCCCGCATCCAACCGCCCCCGTGAATGCAGATCACGGCTGGGTATGGCCCCACCCCGTTTTTCGGATACGCCAGGTCCAAAGTCAAATGCGTTTTGTCTTCCAGGGAGCAATAGGTCAATTCGGGACAATAAACGACGCCCTCCGGAACCTTGAGAACTTCCTTTTTCTTCGCCGACGCAATCGACTCCACTTTTTTGTCAGTCTGGCAATGCGCAGGTATGGTTACTAACAAAGACGCGCTAAACATCCCGGTCGGGATCAAATAATAAAACAGACGCGGCCGAAATCTTGACATAACCCGGACCTTGGTTCCCGTTTGACGAGCGATCGCTACTATTTCTACTATACCCGTCCTCCGCGAAATTGGTTGCATACCCCCCAATTCAAATACAACAATTAAAGGGTACTATTGCGCAACCCGGCACAGGAGTTTTCATGCTCGAATGGTGGATGGCAGCGGTTGCCGCGGCAATCGGCGCGGCGATCATTTTCATTTTGGCCCGCGGACTCTTTCAAAACCTCGGCAATGAAATTCAGGTGGCCCGAGCCAAGGAAATGTTTCTTTTAGAGCGCGAACGCTTGCAAACCCTGTTCCTTCCCGCCGCTGCGGCCACCGGCAAACCCCGTGGATTACGTTGGGTTCAATGTCAATTCGAAGAGGAGGTTGCTTTCGCCCGCGATCGCCACAGCCGGCAATTGGTTGCGCTTGTTCCCGTTACCATTCGATTTGAGGCAGTTGCAGGCAGCGACATGGAGGGACTACCGGCCGTTGGCAATCTGCGCAATGCCTCGGCTGTCTTTTTCTTCAAACGCCGGTGGCATACCAACGGTAAAGCCGTATTCAACATGAATCCCAATGAGGCCCTACTTCATTTCCAGCATCAATATGAACAAGTAGGATTGGAATGATGCTACGCTGCCTGACGACATCCTTCCCCATCAGACCCGTTGTCTGCAGCATTTCTTTCAAGGGTCTTAACGAAGTGCAACAACGCCGGCAAAAATACCAGGGCCGACACCATGCAACAGGCCACTCCCAGGGACAGCGCTAAACCTAATCCCTTGGGTCCGGGTTGATTGGAGATCATCAACGTGCCGAGGCCCAACATCGTTGTCAAAGCCTTGACCAGAACCCCACGCCCGATAGCCCGGCTCAACATGCATTGACCTTCCGTTTTCCGCGCCAAAAAGTCGTGTAGAATGTGTACCCCGTTATCCACTCCCACTCCCAGAACTAAGGGCAATGCAATCATATTTGCTGGATTCAAGGGAAATCCAAATAATCCCATAATCCCCAGCGCCAGCGTAATCCCCATTGCTAACGGGGAAAGAGCTACCAGGGTTTGTTTGAGATTTCGGAAATCCAGCCACAAAATTGCAATAATTGCAATCAACGCATACACCCCCGCCCACTGAAAGGCGTTCTTCAACGATCGCAGTCCATCCACCGTCGAAAAGGGTTTGCCGGTTGCCTGCGGATCGACAGTTTGGATTTGCTTGGTGAAATGCTCAAGCGGTTCGAAATCCCACAGACTCTCTTTGCCGAAAACCTGCACCAGCCATTGGCCGGTTTTGCCGATGTAACGCTCGCGCAATGGAGCCGGCAGGTCGTCCAGTGTGATGGCCTCGGGCACGGCCACGTCACGCAAACGATGGAGGTCTCCAGCCAGGTCCCCGGCCATCCGTTGCTCGAACTCTTGAATCGCTGACGCATGCCCTTCCTTCAGTTTGCCGTTCAGTATCTGCAAGGCTTGATGTAGGTCTTTTACGACCGACTGCTTGCCAGCCTCCACCAAGGGTTGCAGCAGGGTGGCCACCGAAGCTAATTCTTTTTTGAGCAGGCCGATATGCGGTAAATCGTGAGGAATCACCGCGCCCCGCTCGGGAAGCCATCGCAAACGGCGCTGGATATCGCCCAGCATTTCTTTCTTTTGATTCTGTTGCGCCGGCACTAGCGAGGCGACTTCGACTACCCGGCTTACTTCGGGCAGCTTTTCATACCGCGCTTTGAGAACCAGCGCCTCCTCCGGTGTATTCGTATAACTCAAAGAATGCCAACTCGCCCCTGCGGTATGTTCGATTAGTGTCATCTCCCACTTTACGGAATCAAGGTCGCGCGCCTGCAGGTGGAGCAGGTTATGATCATAAAAAACCCGGCCCGCACAAACCGCCATTGCCACCGTCAAAGCCAAGCTGCACGCCAGTACCCACCCCGACCGGCCGGCCAGCCCGGGCAGCCAGATTTGCCTTTGCGAAAAAGTGCGCGCGGCTACGTATCTTTCGAAATTACTAATAACATTGTTTCCAATCCTTGCTCCCGAAAAATCCCGTCGGTCAAAAAGGCTGAGCAATGCAGGAAGGACCGTAAAGCAGGAAAGGGCGCACAACAAGATGCCGCTCCCCGCAATCCAGCCTAATTCTGCTACGGCTTGAAAATCCGCTAGCATCGCCGCAAAAAACGCCAGGGCAGTTGTCATCGATGCCGTAAGCGTCCCCGCTCCGACGCAAATGGACGTCCGTCTCAAAGCGGTGGCCACGTCCGCCCCACACTGTCTCTCGCGCTCATAGCGCATGACCCACAACACGCCATAATCCCCCATCCCGATCAGCATAACGGCGAAGGTTGCCGACAGGATATTCAGGTGGCCCACAGTAAGGGTCATCCATCCCATGGCCCAGCTGGTGCCGATCAACAAGGTGCCAACGGTCAACAACGGGTAGTAAACGCTCCGGTACACCATGAAGAATAGTAAAGTTACCCCGCCAATTGCCAACAATGACGCCCGGTCCGTGTCTTTTTGGGCGATAACCATTTCATCCGTTTCCAGAACCGGCAGTCCGGTCAGACCAATTTCCAGATCCCGAAACGACGGTTGGATTTCCGCCATGATCCGGCGCATGGCATCGACGCTTTTTTGCGCCCCAGTAAAGGTCCCTTTTTCCTTCTGCGGCCGGGTCAGCAAAAAGGCCAGCGAACGGTCTGCGCTGAAAAAGTATTGCGGCTCGGCCAACAAGTCTTTATGCTCCGGTTGGTTTTCCAACAAGCTGTTCCAGGGATTGCGATAACCGGCGGGACCGCCCAGCGAGGCCGTCGCGGATCGGCTGATGGACAATAACTGCTTGAAAAATTGTTCGTCGGCCGCGCGGATCGGGTCGTCCAGATTCCATTGGCGAGCGCGATGGCCCGCTTCATTCACCAATTGCAGTAGGGTTAAATTGCGCCAGCCCAGCGAGCCAAAGTCCAACAGCATGCTCATACTTTTCAGGTTTTCCTGGATTTCCTGGATTTGGCCGGGAGCCAGGAACATCAACGCCCGATTTCGTAGATGCCGAAGGTCCACTTTATAAAAGAGGCGATCAAAGTGCTCGGGCATTTGGCGGACCTGGCTTGCCAGTGACTCCAATGCCGATTGCATGCGTTGGGAATCCGAACCCTTTACCAAGACCACAATATCGTCGTCGTCCCCGAATTCTTCGAGGTACTTACGCCAGCGCTGGAGGTAGTCCTTTTGAGGATTGAGGAGATCAGTGCGCTCGGTACGATACTCCAGGAAAGTGGAAAAGCCATATACCGAAAGCGCACAGCATGACAGGGCAATTCCCAATACCAGTTTGGGGAATTGAATTGCCGCCGATACCAGTCGAATCATTTGCCGATGGACCAAAGATGCAGCGTGTCCATGAACCTGTTCCGCATGCATTGAACCGTTTGCCTCCAAGTCCTTCGGCTGCCGGGTCGGCGGATTGTAGGCTGCCAGTGAGGTTCTTGCAAGGCGAACGAAACAAGAGGGCCGTCTACCTGTGCCGATTCATTCTTACCACTTTGCAAGAAATGAAAATGGCTCCATCGATGTTGATTTGGTGAAACTCAAACGGTCATGGTGAACCGGGTAGCGCTGGCAAAAAAGGCCATTTGACAACCCGGCCTTGGGCCGGTCCATTTCGGTGCATGGCACATCAATGCGTTTATCCCGGCGCGTAGCCCGGCCGGGAACAGACCCGCGGCGCGTTCTTGGAGCTCTCTTAAGAGGCACTTATAGCAGTACTGACGCTCGTAAACGTAGCGTTGGTATTGGAACCAAGAGAGGTACTGGCAACAGGCACACGACAATAATCAATGCCAGCACGACCGCGTACTCGACTGCCGTGGGACCTTCTTCACGCATTTTAAAATCGGCGACCAACAATTGCAGCCGAGAAAACATGCGATTCTCCTGTGAAAAGGGTAGCATGGGACGGACCGTATGGCGGGATCCACTCGTGGCACACGAAGACTTTCTGGGGCAGCTTCATGCCGACAACAAACTCCCTCTAAGGATGGAACTGCATGAGGAGACAAATAATAATTTCTTACATTACAAATGAACAAATGTAAAATTATTAATGTGACTTGCGAGAACAAGCACTTCATATCTGGTAGAAGGGCACAAGGTCCTTGGTATCGGGCCCTTTCATCCGCAGCGAAGGCTTTTCCAAAGAAACCACCGTGTAGGGATCGACACTGTGGGTCAACCAGACGCTGGATCCGATTACCGCGTGATGCCCAATGACCGTATCGCCCCCCAGCAGTGTGGCATTGGCGTAAACCACCACGTCATCTTCCAGCGTCGGGTGGCGTTTCATGCCCCGGATTATGTTCCCGGAAGAATCCCGCGGAAAACTCAACGCCCCGAGAGTTACTCCTTGATACAACTTGACGTGGTTGCCGATGTCACACGTTTCCCCGATGACCACGCCTGTGCCGTGATCAATGAAAAAGCTGGCCCCGATCCGCGCCCCGGGATGAATGTCGATACCCGTCTTGGAATGCGCGTATTCGGTCATCATTCGGGGAATGAGAGGGATGCCCAACAGCAACAGCTCATGGGCAATGCGATAAATCGAAACTGCTTCAATTCCGGGGTAGCAAAAAATGATCTCCGGAAAGCTCTTGGCCGCGGGATCTCCCTCAAATGCGGCTTGAACGTCCAATTCGAGTTTGGTACGGAGGTACGCAAGGCGTTGCAGCAATTCCACGGTTTTTTGCTGGGCCATTCCTTCAAAATCTGCGCTTTGGCTCCCTTTCCCATCCGGTTGATTTCCAGTCCCGGCAATGTCGAATTCATGGCGCAACGCTCGGCCGATCTGTTGTGTCAGTTTATCGTGCAAACCATCGATGATCTCGCCGACGTGATATTCGATGTTGCCGATATGCAGGTTTTGCCTCCGGCCATATCCCGGGTAAAGAACGTCAAGCAGATCAGCCAGGATTTCGACAATAGCTTCCCGGTTGGGGAGCGGTTTGTGGCCCAAATGATTGATCCGGCTGCACTCGCTATAGGTAGCAACGAGCGCTTCCGTTATATCCGGTAGTGCTTCACGTAAACGAATATCTGTCGCCATCGGTCCGAGTGATGTTAAAGGAACAACTTTCCTATTCCATTATAAAGAGCCGACCAAGATGCAACAATTCTTCAGCAACCATCTTCGGAACAAGTGGGAATTCAAGTAAAGCGAATCAATATAAAGCACCCATCCACTCTGGACACAACATGGGGACTTTCGTGCGCGTTTAGAATTTCCCAGTCGTGCAATGCCCGAAAACGAGCAAAGATGGCTGGCAAGATGGGCAACAGATGAAAACCGATTCACGCGATAATAATTTCAGCTGGAGAAATCCACTTGGATTTTGGCAGAATGCTTGCAAATTTGGCTTTCAAACCGCCACAATTACCAAATTGGTCCCTAATTTGCTCAATTCCAACCGAATTGCTTCCGTTCGTCATTCTTTGTGGAAAAGCCATCCGGCTCGCGCTGACCATGGGAGAGGTGGTACAACGGGTCGGATCGGCTTTTTTTACGGCGAATTCTCAGCATCTCCACGGGAAACAAATGGGTTCTTTGCTTCCGGGACCATGCTGTCGGGCGGAACGGCGCTCACCACACAGCGATTGCGCCCGTCTGACTTGGCTTTTCCTAAGGCGTCCGAGGCCAAATATTTGATCATTTCAAACTCGACTGGAATTCCGATTTCCGCAACAGCAAAACCCAAACTAACGGTTACGGTAATTGGTAAATCTTTGTACATGTAATGACTGCCCTCGACGGCCGCCCGAATTCGCTCTCCGAGGATGCATGCTCCTTCCAAATTGGTTTCCGGCGCTACTACCATAAACTCTTCACCCCCGATGCGGCCTACTGTATCCACCGTCCTGAGCGAGCCGATAAATGTCTTTGCCAACCCTACGAGGACCTGGTCGCCCCCAGGCAGGAGAAACCGGGCATTGACTTCCTTGAAATGATCAACGTCGATGACTCCGATAGCTAGCGAACCGGCGTACCGGGAGCGCCTCCGTATTTCGGATTTGGCCAACCGGTCCATGGACCTGCGGTTGGGAAGGTTTGTAAGTGGATCGGTCAGAGCCAGTCTCTTTAACATCAAGTTTTGCTGCTGTAACTGATGGTTGGTTTCCTGCAATTCTCGTGTCCTCTGCGAGACTCGTTTTTCCAGTTGCTGATTAAGGTTTTGCAGCTCCTCCATCAGTTGCCGATGGCTTCGCTCCAGCAGAAAGGTTCGGGCTGCGTCCTTTAGCATTTGCATGAGTTCTTCATTGCGCCAGGGTTTAAAAATATAGCGGAAAACCTGGCCACAATTGATCGCATCCACGGCATCTTCAAATATACCTAAACCGGTCATCAACAAACGAATCGTTCGCGGCGAATGAAGGCGGACCCATTCCAGCAATTGCACTCCGGACATTCCCGGTAGTTTTTGGTCGGCCAATATCAGGTCGAGATCGCGCTTCTCGAAAATGGACTGGGCTTCTTCTCCGGAATGGCCCGTCACGACTTCAAAATCCTTCGACGCCAGCTGGGAAAGCGCATTTACGATCGATGGCTCGTCGTCGACCACCAACAGCGAACAATTGCGATAGTTGACGGAATCGAAGGTCATGGAGAAATTATACAGCATTTATTAGCTGGGCGTTTAAATCTGGAAAATCCATCCGCGACCAGTCCTTACAATCGCTGATGCCTTCAATGCTTGAATCGGATTGTGAATATAAGTTTGGATTTCTAGAATAGCAAACAGTATGAGGATTTATCCCGAGCCGGAGAGGTGCCGGAGCGGCCGATCGGGCCGGTCTCGAAAACCGGTGTGGACGCAAGTCTACCGAGGGTTCGAATCCCTCCCTCTCCGCTGGCCTTGCCTTCCCATGACTTAGGGATTTTTCAAACTCCCAAATCGCAGCTAATAGAGTCATTTTGCGGGAGAAATCCGTTAATAATTCCATTTTCTGTCATGTTTTTTCGAGTTTATTCTTGACAAGGGATTTCCGTTTGGTAAGCTAAATTGAGACTAAGTCTCAATAGCAAGAGCGGAAATACTCGATCCAAGGATATTGAGTTGCAAAAAGTCGCTTTAATGCCCCTGGAATTCCTCAACCCGGGTGATTGCGCTGATATCGAAGAGGTGACCGGAGAACCTGGATGGGTCGGTCGATTGGCCGAACTCGGAGTTTCTACCGGGAGCCGAGTTTTAGTCGTACGAGCGGGCAGTCCCTGCCTGATAGAACTAAGGGGGGTCCGTTTGAGTCTTCGCAGCGGTTTGAGAACCCAAATAATGGTTCGCCCAATAGCCCGCGCCGATACAGCTATTTTCCCCGCCAGCTGAGTTTTTTCTTGTAAATTGTCACATGCTTTCCGTAGCTCAATTGCAACTGGGGCAGCGCGCTGTAATAGCGGCGATACAAGGAGAAGACGTGGTTTGTCAGCGGCTCTTGGAAATGGGAGTATGCGAAGGGGCAGAAGTGGAAGTACTTGGCTTTTCCCCGTTTGGCGACCCGTTGGAAATCCGGCTACGCGATTATCGGCTTAGTTTACGCCGGAGTGAGGCGGCGCGCATTTCGGTTCGGCTCCTAACCGGTGGTTCGCGATGACTGCCATTGAAGCTGTCAGACCCAGGCTGCAAAGTCGCGTCGTTGCCTTGATCGGCAATCCCAATACCGGCAAAACAACTCTTTTTAACGCGCTTGCCCGCATGCGGCAGCGAGTCGGCAATTATTCCGGTGTCACCGTTGAAATAAAAAAGGGGCGCATGACATTTGACGGAAAATCATTCGAAATTATCGATTTGCCGGGAACATACAGTTTGGCTCCACGCAGTCCCGATGAAATGGTCGCTGTCGATTTAATCTTGGGACAGCAACCGGGCGAACCTCGCCCGGATGTCGTCGTTTCCATTGTCGATGCATCCAACTTGGAACGAAATCTCTACTTAACCACTCAGGTGATGGAATTAGGGATTCCGTTAGTTCTAGCGCTGAACATGACGGACGTGGCGGATGGGCAGGGGTTGCAAATCGACGCTGCCCGCCTGGAAAACCAGTTGGGAATTCGAGTCGTTCCCATCCAAGCGAACAAAGGCAAGGGCTTGGAGCGACTTAAAAAAGCCATCGACGAAGCGGTGGATTGTCCTCCTCCTATGCGTGCTGCGCCCGCATTTCCGGAACCATTTGAGCGGGAAGAAGCGGCATTCGGAGCTCGGCTCGGTGGTCGGTGGCCCCCATTTCTTATCCGGCGCTTGCTGCTCGATATCGGCGGCTACACGGAAAAACGCCTGGCAACAGACCAGATGAATGGTCTCAGGGAAGAGTTGCAATCCGCTCGGTTACGGCTGGCCTCGGCAGGCTGCAAAGTTCCGGAAATCGAGGCGCGGACTCGCTATGGCTGGATTCGCCAAATGTCGGCTCACTGTGTGCGCCGGCCAGAGCGCCGGCCAATCACCTGGACCGATCGCCTTGACCACGTGTTGACTCACAAAATCTGGGGAACCGCTTTCTTTCTGGCTCTCATGATGCTGGTTTTCCAGACTATTTTCGCCTGGGCCGTTCCTCTAATGGATCTGCTGAAATTCGGCAAGGAGTGGCTGGGTGAACTCCTTCGCGGATCGCTGCCTGCCGGACCTTTAGCAAGCCTGGCGGTGGATGGAGTCTTGGAAGGCGTCGGCAGTGTTTTGGTATTCCTACCCCAGATCATGCTGTTGTTCGCATTCATTGCCATCATGGAGGATTGCGGCTATATGGCGCGGGCCGCCTTTCTCATGGACAAGATCATGGCGGGTTGCGGCCTAAGCGGCAAGTCGTTTATTCCCATGTTGTCTTCCGTTGCCTGTGCGGTTCCTGGCATCATGGCATCGCGCGTAATCGAAAACCGGCGGGACCGGCTGGCCACCATTTTGGTGGCACCCTTAATGAGTTGCTCCGCTCGCCTTCCCGTTTATACCCTGATGATCGGGGCTTTTCTTACTTCAGGGTATCCCGGTTGGGTTCCGGGGTTGACGCTTTTCGCGATGTATCTCATTGGCTTGCTTGTCGCTCCGCTGATAGCACTTCTATTGAAGCGTACAATATTGCGCGGTGAAACGCCAGTATTCGTAATGGAGATGCCGGTTTACAAACGGCCCTCACTCAGAACGGTGTTGCGCCGCGTCTTGGATAGTGGGTGGGCGTTCGTCCGCCGGGCCGGCACATTTATTCTGGCGTCGATGGTGTTGATTTGGGCTCTGTTGTACTTCCCACGTGAGGATGAACAGGGACAGTCGTACGACCTACAAATCGCCAAACTCCGGGGAGACCTGTCCAACCTAAAACAAAACACCAAATTCGAAAATGATGATGCCAAGAACGCAATCGAAGATGCCGCGCAAGCAATAGAAAAGACTATTGCACAAATCGACGGAGAATGGAAACGCAATAGCTACCTCGGCCGCATTGGTCATACTTTGGAACCTGTCGTAAAACCATTGGGCTGGGATTGGAAGATCGGCATGGCGGCTTTGGCGAGTTTTCCAGCGCGGGAAGTCGTAGTCGGAACCATGGGGATCATTTACAACATGGGCAAGGTGGATTCCGGCAACATTCGTGACTTGGAACAGGTAGGGGCGACGCCGCTGGCCAAGGCACTTCAAGAGGACAAGGTTTTCACAGTGCCGGTTGCGTTATCGCTAATGATCTTTTTTGCACTGTGCTGCCAGTGCACGTCGACCTTGGCAGTAATACGCCGTGAAACCAACAGCTGGCGCTGGCCCTTGTTTACTTTCGGCTATATGACTGTGCTGGCCTATTTAGGGGCACTCCTGGTATATCAGGTGGGAAACGGGTTAAGCTGATCGGGAGAATGCGAGGAATGGACTGGCAACTTGGGATAGTTGGAGTAGCTGTACTGGCGTCGGCCGGATATTTGCTTTGGTCGAGTCTTCGCGTTTGGTCGGTCGCAAAGTCAAGCTGCCACAATAGTTGCAGTTGCGGGGGAAACAATAAACTAGTCCATTTTAGCGCTCCCGTCATCGTAATCCCGCTAAACCGCAGCCGCCTCCAAGATCGAAATTGATCGATCAAGCAATATGCTAAATTCTCCATTTTTTTCTTTTTTTGTACTTGACGGTCCTTGTGTGGTCGTTATGATTCAGCGAAATCCTAATCGGCCTCTTCTCTGTTCCGGCCCCGCTGTTCGGCCTGTTCGCAGGAAGTTCAGCGGGGTTTTGTTTTCATCTCATGTTACCCGGGACCTTCACGTCCCAGTATGCACTGGTCACTCGGTGACTTTTTCCGGCAAATGCATTGAAAGTGGTCAACCGACTGGTAGTGCGGCCCGATTGACATCGACGCGGGTCAGCACTTGTTTGGCAATATCCAAGTAAGCTGGATCGCTAACGATTAACGATGCGGCGAATTAGTGAATCGGCAAGTGCGCTTGCTCGCAACATACTACCACATTGCCATCCGATCCCAGGACCAAGGCAGGAGGTTTCGCCAGACAATGCTCGAGCATTTCTCGGACGATTTCTCCCAACTCGGTCTTGGGAATCGCCAATAGACAATGGGATCCATTTTCGGAAATGGGATATGCGGAGAGACTGGCTTGTTGCTGTTTTCTTAAAAGCAAAACGGCTTGTTCGCGGTCGGCCGTTGTGCCGATAAACAACTCTGCAGAATCCGTTTCTTTAATGATTTCCAACAGCGCACAACGGGCCCGCATTTCCAATTCATCTTGCAAGACCTCAGCCAAGTTGGAGTTTCTAGTCACGACTTGCCAAAGACGCCCGAGAGGATCCAGGAATTCCGCTTGAAACTTCAAATTTAAATGCAGGCAGGAATTCGGAGTGAGTTTTTGTACGATCGCCGCAGCCGCCTCCGTTATTGACCCGCAGCTGGGTGGGAGAACTTGCAGGAACCCTGGAATGTCCCGGGACGCTGTCATTGTCTGTGAAGTGGACGGACCGGAATTCAGGGAATCGGCAAAATGAGTCAATCTTTGACGGCACAGCACCAAGTTCTAATCGAATTGAAAGATCGCATGGGAGACTGCTTTGAGGGCGCCAAGGATGTTATCCAAAACGAGTTCCTTGAAGCGTAACCAACAAAACTCCCGAAAAATGGGACGGATCTCGCCTTCGATTTGGCGTCGCCCGATTCCGAACCAGTTTCTCGAGCCGTGCTTATTCCATTCGTGTTCCGTCACCGGCTGCCGAAGTTCTTCGTGATCTGTCCGGTATTTATTTAACAGCGACCTGGCACTTTCCGACACCGCCGTCAGATAATCCTGGAGACATTCGGCGGCACGAGCGGCGGCTGCCGACCTCCAGTTCGGATCTTCGAAAATTGTTATCAGCCATTCCACGACTTCCTTGCCGAACTTCTCGCCAAGGTGTTGTCCTTGTCCCCGGAAAGCTGTTTCAAAGGGGGGGTTCGTTGGGATTTGGCCCGAAGTCGCAATCATGCCGAGAACCGAGAAAATCTCTAATTTTAGACAAAATCAGATTGCTTCCATCCACAGGGCTGGCCTGGTACTGTTGAGGAGTAGTCTTTTGGGGCCACTCGGCCCAGATTCTGCGAAAATATGTCTCCGGTTCGAATTGCCATAACCCCTCGGCGATTGCATGGAACTGATCGTTGAGAGCTCTTGCTTCTAAACCCATTGCGGTTGCCTGGTTGCCCGATTTCTCCTTGATCCCTTCTTCCGAATGATCCGTTTCCTCACCCAGCCAACGGGACAATAGAGTTCGGCAAAACAACTTGCTGGCAGCGTCCTCCAGGGGGTGTTTCGGAAAATGTAATCGCGATAACCGAACTGTCCGCACGGTCGGTAGGCCCGCGAACTTTTGCGGCATGGCTCGAGTTGTCTGACGATATTCATCCAGGTAGTTGCCGATAGCGGCGGCAGCGTTGATGTACAAATACTCCGCCACGACAACGGTGGCCGATTCCGCCTCGGCTGCATCCAGTTGTTCGCCCAAGTGCACGAGGTAGCAATCGTCAAAAGGGGATTCTCCCAGGGGAAACGACTTCAATCCATGGGCCCGGTCTCCCAAATACGGCGCATCTCCTCTTACATAGTGGGACAGTTCCATCAATGCTGCATAGGAATTGACCCGGGCCAATTCAACTTCGATGGGCTTTTGACCGGTCAAATGCATCATGAGGCCGCAAATTCCGTCTGGCGTGAGATTCATTTCGCCCAAGACTTGCCGGACCGCATAGGCGATATCCAAAACTATTTCACCGCCGGTCCCCCCCGAAATCCCGGCCACGATAAAAATGCGCACGGGCGTTGTTTCGACATTGATTCCGTTTGTGGCCGCCGCGGCCTCGACTGCCTCAGGTGAGATCAGAACGGCGAGTAACTCCCGTAGCCGAAAAAGAAGGTCGTCCGTGTTGTCGATGAGAGCCAATCGGCCTAGCGCCCGCATTCCTTCTGTCAATCGGGAGCGGGGAATTCCGCAGAGCCAGCGCCGATCGAGCCAGCGGAGCAAATCCTTGGTTTTGTTTCGGTAGCGATCGGGATGATACAGGGGAACATACAACGTTTCTTCATAGCTTAGTGCTTCGCCGGCAGACCCATGTTGGGCCGAGCGTCACCGTTTTCGGTCGGTATCCAGCAGCAAGAAGCAAAAAATTGGGATGCGGTCCATATTTCCGAAACGGAGATGCAATCGATTGCGCAGCTGCCGGAACGTTTTTCCCGCCAGTCCCCCGGTACTCAAAAAGAGGGTCGGACGGATTGTGAATGCTCCGAGAGTATCGGCCCAACGCGAACGAGTGTAACAGTTGGGTGAGGCTGATGCAGTGGCAGGAGAAGGAAAGAGGCTTATGGCCACTCCGGGGCTTGGGGCCGTGTCCATTTCCAAAATGGTAGGGCATACAGCTGGTTCCTCACCTTTTGGTTCGCGGGACGGGCTTGCCCCATTGTGCTCAAGGCCCTCTACTGTCGACCTCATAGAACCGGGAAACGAGCCTGCTGGGGCAGAAGGGCGCGAAGCGGAAAATAGGCTTTCCACCGTTTCCTGGCAGGAGGGAAAGCGCTGATCCGGAATTTTGGCCAAGGCTCGCGCGATCACCGGGCGATCGTCTGGGGGGAGAGGATCCAACAGAGGCCGGCTATCAATGTGTTGAAAAGCCAGTTGTAAGGGGTTTTACCGGGAAACGGACGGATTCCCGTCAACATCTCTTGATAGACTACAGCCAGGCAATATTGATCGCTGAAGCGGCTCACCTTGCCGTCAAACGATTCCTGCGATGCATATAGTGGCGTAACCCCCCCGGTTACAGTTACGCTGGTGCCGCACAAGTCCTTGACCAGCCCGAAATCCCCAATTTTGATTCGCTTCGCGAGCAAGAGAAGATTCTGAGGCTTGATTTCCAGATGCTGAAGGCCATAAATTTGAATCGTGTAGTCCAAAGCGTCGGCCGTATCCCGCAGGTAGTGCAGCAGTTCATCTCGGGGAATGCCCGGGTGACCGGCTTTGCGGCAATCGACGAACCGATCCATGAGGCTGGATTCGGCGAGCTCCATCACTATAAATACTTGATTTGAAAGGAATTCTACTCGTTCCAGGGATAGGAGAAAGTGATGCCGAACTTCCTTGATGCGATTGAGTGCTTTGAGTTCCTGTTCGGCCCGGACATCACCGCTTTGACCGTAGATGATTTTAATCTCATTTGGAATATCACCCGGAGCGGTCGCTTGCCACATTTCGCCGTACCCGCCGACTCCTAATTTCTTAACAAGTCGGTAGCTGGGTGTAGGTTTGGCGCCTTCGGTCAACAGGAACGGCATAACATTTTACAGGGGATGAACAGAGGGCGAAACGTTCCCAACGCACAATTATTTCAAAGTTAATATGTTTGGCTACGAGTTTTCGACGGACAATTTCATTTCTGCCAAAGTACAGCACGGAGAAGAGGTCTTTGAAGAACGAAAACGGCCTGACGGCGAGTAATTGCTCGGGAAAGTGTCAGCTTACAAAGCGGCTCGAGAAAGCAAAAAAAACCAAGCGTCTCGGCAATTTAGTACGGGCTGCGATTCTCCTGGTTCAGGCATCCCGAGTTGCGCCGGAAAATTGGAAGGAAGAAGCGCTGGCAAGAGCCCGCGCGGAACTGAAGGGTCTGGCGGTCCGGTTCCGCGAGGCTTTGCAACTGGAACCCACAGAGGCCGCTCAGTGGGCGGAGGCATTGGTCCCGCTGTTGCAACCAGCTGCTCGCGGCATCTGGCCCGTGGAGAACCGTCTACTCTATGACTTGCAAAAAGTCTGCCTGGATCATGAAAAGGACCTTTTTGCGGTGGATGTCCTGGACTGGGCTCTGGCCCTCGGCCGCCGGCCCTTCAAACGGCCGTTGCCTTTTCAAAAAGCGGTGCTAAAGCTCAAACATCTCCGGCGCGCTTTCCGGCGGCTCAAAGCAGCCCGCATTTCCGAACCGGACCGCCGGCGCCTGGATGCCTTGTTTCAACAATCGGTTGAAAACCTCAGCGAAAACCTACGCGTGCGTTTTGGTCCCGTCCTGCTCAATGCCTTAGATGAAGTAAACATGATTCCCCGGAATCTCCCCGAGCGGGTTGCCCAACACAAGTTAAGCGAAGAATTGTCGGATCGGATACTGCAGCGGGGCTTTTTCCTCATGAGCGATGTTCGCGATGCCATTTCTCGAAACAATCTGAAACTACCCGACCTCCGGGGATTGCTTGAACTGATTACAGGCGATCGCATGATCCGCTTAAATCGCCTGCTCCAAATCAGATTGGATGGCGTTTACCAGGGCGGCGAGATTTATTTGCGCGGTTTGCAACGCTTTAGCTCAGTTGTTTTCGGAACTTTGCCCGGACGAGTACTCACGCGGTACCTGGTGCTCCCCTACGGCGGAGCTTTTGTGGCGCTGGAGGGTTTGAAGCATATCGTCCATCTTGCCGTTGGTCTGGCAGCCCATACCAAAGTAAACTTCCTGAACACCACACCCTCCATGATTGCAGGAACCCTGATACTGGGAACGTTCCTGTTGGGCCTTTTGCACAGTATTAGTTTTCGAGGCATGGTGGCGACTATTTTGCGTGGCTTGTGGCGAGTTGCCCGCCGATTACTTATTCAATTTCCCGCATTTCTACTGAACATCCCGGCCGTAAAGCAGTTTTTGCAAAGTACGTTTCTCAGCAATTTTTGCCAGGTTGTACTCAGGCCCGCAGGATACGGCGGCTTTACGTGTTTTTTGCTGTGGCTTGTCGGAATAAGTGCTCCATGGCCGGCCGCGGCCGGATGTCTGGTACTTGTTATTGCCGCAGTTTTCCTAAACACGAGGATCGGGCAAGTACTCGAAGCCGCACTTGGTCAGCTTCTGTTTCGTCTTTGGCACCGAATCAGTATCGATTTTCTTCCAGAGATTTTTCGATTCGTGATGTATCTTTCCAGGTTGTTTGTCGAATCGGTGGACCGCGCCATTTATGAAATGGATGAATGGCTCCGGTTCCGAACCGGAGACAGTCGCTGGGCCCTTGTAGTAAAACCGATTGTCGGATTATTCTGGTTTGTTGCGGCATATATTATCCGGTTTGCCATTAATGTCCTTCTCGAGCCGCAAATCAACCCGATCAAGCATTTCCCGGTAGTGACGGTGTCGCACAAATTGGTGATACCTCTTTTTGTTCCGCCATTCACTCGATTCCTTGCGAACACGATGGAACGGCACCTCGCCGGCACGGTGGCTCTTTCTGTGGGCACCGCCATTCCCGGCGCCTTTGGGTTTTTGGTTTGGGAATTCAAGGAGAATTGGAAGCTATATGAATCCACCAGGCCGCCAACTCTCAGGCCGGTTCTCATCGGCCATCACGGCGAAACGATGCTGCGTTTTTTGAAACCCGGCTTACATTCCGGAACCGTTCCCAAATTGTTTGCGAAACTCCGCAAGGTGGCCGGGGTGCGGCAGCAACAGGTGAACTGGAAAGTCTTCCGAAAGTACCAGGAGGCGCTACAGCAAATTGAAGAGAGTATCCGACATTTCATCGACCGCGAGTTTGTTTTTCTTCTGAACGCGAGTGAGGAGTTCAAACTATCTTCGCTGTTTACCGGGGAAATTAACCTGGCGCCTAATCGGATTCAAGTAGAATTGAAATGTCACAATCTAAGTTCCCGAGGCCTGGAAATCGTCTTTGCAAAACCGGACGATTGCCTGGTTGCATGGCTCGCAGAAGAAGGTTGGCTCGAGCATCTCTCCGACCAACAATTCCAAAAATGGCAAACTGCCTTGACTGGACTATTCAAAATGGCCGGCGTTGAGCTTTTCTCCGATCGGCCAGATCATCCCGGTAAAGACCGTGGTCGCGAAGTTTATTTCGGGAACCTCGAAGTTTCGTGGATCAATTGGGTCAGGGCCTGGGAAACCGGCCCGCAGAAAGGTATTGCACAAGCTCACGGATCACTGTTTGACACGCTTCCTGCATGCGCCAAGTGAACTTTTCGGCCAAGAGATCACTTTCCTCGCTTGCGCTTCGCGCTCGTGTCCAAACTACCAGCGCGTTCCCTCGCTTGCGCTTCGGGCTAATATGCGGGGCGAGCAATTGGGGCTAGAGCTTCCATTCGATGCCGACTTCCGGTTCCTGTCCTTGTGCGAGCGGAATGGAGCTCGCCACCGGTATTCGGATGGTGAATTTCGTGCCCCGGCCCAGTTCACTCTGCGCTTCAATCCGCCCCTGGTGAGCCTCGATGATTTTTTTGGCAGTAGGCAATCCGAGGCCGCTTCCCCGCGGTTTCGTCGAGAAGAACGGGCGAAATATCTTCGGCAACACTTCGGGACTAATTCCTTTCCCGGTATCGATCAACATCAGGAGAATTCCGGTCGGGGGGGAATTTTCTTGCGCTCGGTCGACGAGCGCCTGAATCGTCAATTCACCACCTGCAGGCATTGCTTGTAACGAGTTGAGCATCAGATTCAACAAGGCCTGCTTGAACAAGTCTCGGTCCAAGTGGACCGGAGGCAGGTCCGAAGGTATATAGCACTTGATTTCGATACTCGAGTGCTTGGCAGTGGGGCCGAAGAAATCGACTAATTCTTCGATCACCTCTCCCAGATGATGCGGCGCGAGCTCCAATTCTTGTAACCGGGCAAAGCGCAAAAAGTCATTTGAGACATCCACCAGTCGGTTGCACTCGCCTTGAAGTCGTTGAATGCGTTCCAGCGCGCGGCGTTCCCGGTGGGATTGCGGTTGCTTGTAATCTTCGGCCAGGAGTTGCAGATTCAGGCCGAGGGTGCTGAGGTGATTCTTGATTTCATGAATGAAGCTGCCAGCCACCTCGGCAAGTTCAGCGTATTGTTCGGTCAACATACGGTTGATCTTAGAAACTATCTCAAAAAAGGGTCAGACTCCCTAAAATCCCGGGGTCTGACCCTTTTTTGAGATAGTTTCTTAATGATTCTCGCGCGGCCCGCGGGGGCCGGAGTGTCCCTCGCGGCTGTGGCCCTCGCGCGGCGGACCATCCCGGGGAGGCCCTTCGCGAGGCGGTCCGCCCTCCTTCCCACCGGGGGGCCTGTTTTGTTCGCGGAGCAATACCTTACGGGACAGTTTGACACGGTCTTGCTCATCAATGGCAATGACCTTGACCATGAGTTTGTCGCCGACCTTGCAAACACTTTCCACCTTGTCCACGTATTTGTCGTCTAGCTCGCTGATGTGGCACAGGCCGTCGCGCCCCGGCAGAATTTCAATGAACGCGCCGAAATCCTTGATGGAAGTGACTCGCCCCTCGTAAACCTTGCCGACGCGGACTTCTTCGGTCAGGGCTTCAACTTTGAGTTTGGCCGCTTCCGCGCCGGCGGCGTCGAGGTGGGAGATGAACACGGTGCCGTCGTCATCGATGTCGATCTTAGCGCCGGTGGATTCCTGAATTCCCTTGATCGTTTTGCCGCCCGGCCCGATCAACAGGCCGATCTTTTCCGGATTAATGCGCACCGTGAGCAGCCGCGGAGCGAAATTGCTAATGGTGTTGCGCGGCTGGCGAAGCGTGGTCAGCATGGTTTTCAGGATTTCAAAGCGGGCTTCACGGGCCTGGTCCAGGGCGGCACGGATAATCTCCTCGTTGATGCCGTCGATCTTCAGATCGAGTTGAATGCCGGTAATGCCCCGGCCGGTGCCGGCGACCTTGAAATCCATGTCGCCGAAATGATCCTCATCGCCCATGATATCGGTGAGGAGAATAAACCGGTCCTTTTCCTTGACGAGGCCGATGGAGATTCCCGCCACTGGATCGGAGATCGGCACGCCGGCGTCCATCAGAGACAGGGTGCCGCCGCAGACGCTGGCCATGCTACTGGAGCCATTGGATTCGAGAATGTCGGAGACGACGCGGATCGTGTACGGGAATTTTTCCGGGCTGGGAATGACGGCCTTGAGACTTCGCTCTGCCAGGGCTCCGTGGCCGATTTCCCGCCGGCCCGGCCCGCGAACCGGCCGACACTCGCCGACGCTGAACGGCGGGAAATTGTAATCCAGCATGAATTTTTTGCTATATTCTTCGAGCAATCCATCGACTCGCTGTTCATCGCTGGTGGTTCCGAGGGTCGTAGTGACCAGAGCCTGGGTCTCGCCGCGCGAAAACACCGCGGTTCCGTGCGTCCGGGGCAGAACGCCGACCTCGCAGGTGATAGCTCGTAATTGTTTGACGTTTCGGCCGTCGATGCGTTTGCCTTCCAGAATCAAATCGCGAACGACTCGTTCTTCCAGGGCTTCAAGGGCGCCGGCGACCTGTCCGGGAGTGTAAACCGGCTCGCCATTTTCCGGAAGAAATTCGCTGAAAATCTTTTCCCGGAATTCGCGAATGGAATCGGCGCGATTTTGCTTGCCGGTGGTTTGCTTGCGTTCGCGGAATTCCTTGTAAAAGCGCTCCTTGAAAAGATCAATCAACGGATTCGGGGCCGATGGCGGCGGGAGGTCTTTCGGTCCCAGGCCTGCTTTTCGCCTCAGTTCCTCGATCTGATCGACGATCATGCCGATGGCTTTGTGTCCGAACAGGATCGCCTGGACCATGTTTTCTTCGGACATTTCCCGGGCGAAGCCTTCGATCATGATGATGGCATCTTTGGTGCCGGAAACGACGAGGTCGAGGTCGCTTTCCTCCAGTTGGTAATGATTGGGCATCAGGATTAATTCATTGCCGATGCGGCCGATACGCACGGCGGCGGTGGGTCGCAAAAAGGGGATATGCGAGACATGCAACGCCGCACTGGCGCCGATCATGGACAGCGTATCGGGGTCGTTTTCCTTGTCCGCCGAAAGGACCGCGGCCATGATCTGCACTTCGCGGAAATAACCGGGCGGGAAAAGCGGCCGCAAGGGGCGATCGATGACCCGGGAAGTCAGGATTTCCTTGGTGGTCGGCCGGCCTTCGCGCTTGATGAAGCCGCCGGGAAATTTGCCGGCCGCGTAGGTTTTCTCCCGATAATCGACGACGAGCGGGAAAAAATCCCGACCTTCCTCCTCTTCCCCTTCCACCGCGGTCACCAGGGTAACAGTGTCCCCGTATTGAACCACCACGGCCCCATGGGCTTGCTTGGCCCACCGGCCTGTTTCCATTATTAATTTTTGCGATCCAACAGCACATTCAACTCGACATGCCTGCACGATACAATCCTCTCGCGTACCGGCAGGGGAATTGTGAGTGGTGACTAGTGAGTGGTGGGTGGAGAGTGGTATATCACAACCACTTACCACTTTATTTTCGCAGACCCAACCGACCGATTACCGCCAAGTACCGACTCCGGTCCTTATTGCGCAGGTAGTTCAGCAAGCTGGACCGCTTGCTCACCATCATCAGCAGGCCGCGCCGGCTGGCGTGGTCCTTCTTGTGCGACCGCAAATGCTCCGTGAGCTCCGTAATCCGGGCCGTGAGCAACGCGATTTGCACCTCCGGGGAACCCGTGTCGGTGGGTTCCCGGCGGAATTCATCGATGATTTCGGTTTTGCGGTCCTTGGTAATCATGCTATCTCGATCCTCGCCACCTCCGGCGCACACTTCTCCTGCCTAAACTAAATTATTTACTTACTCTCATTGCAAGTGAATGTATTCGGCAGCGAGGCGGATAGCAAGACCGAAAACGGAAAAATAGGGGCTAGGGATAAGGGGTTACAGTTTGCGTAGTTCGTCTTTACTAACCCCTAATTTCCCCTTGACCACCGGGTCTTTTTCCTGCTATATTTATTTTTCCTAACCCCTTGTGCGCAGCGGGTATGCGCAAGCAGAGAGTTGAGTTAGGGGTTGGAGGGCAGGAATCGGACAAAACCGCACGTCAGCCCGCACACGCCCGCCACGCGAGTTGCCGCTGACCCCTAATCCTTGAACGCTGCCCCCAATTCGATACGGGAGTACGAGTCATGATCCGATGGTGTTTTGGCATGGCTTTGTTGATCGCAAGTAGCCTGTGCGTTTCCGCTGGGAAGGCTCAAAATCCAGGCAACCTGAACGAAATCGAAGCGAAACCCAGGCTCAATGTATTGGATAAAGGGGAAATTTGGGTCTTGAAGATGCGGTTTAACCCGCCGCGACTGATCAAAGTGGATATTCCGGGCCGGGGTTTCAAGTTGTGCTGGTACCTGCTCTACCATGTGACGAACCCCGATCCCAAGGAACCGCACACGTTTATCCCCGATTTCCAGCTCGTCACCCTCGACAGCCCGGCGGTCTTCCATGATCAAGTCCTCCCGACGGTCCAGAAGGCCATCCAGAAGATCGAAGACCCCACCGGACTGTTGGATATCAAGAATTCCGTGACGATTTCCGATAGACCGCTGCCACTGACCAAACCGGAATCGACTCTCCGATACGTCACCGGCGTCGCAATCTGGGACGACGTCAGCCCGGATACCAATCAGTTTTCCATTTTTGCCGCCGGCCTATCCAACGGCTGGTCCGTGGACGATCAGGATGTAATCCGTAGAAAAACCCTGCAATTAAATTTCCGGCGGCTGGGCGACAAGAGCAACCAGGATGCCCGCGACATTCGCTTCATCGCTCCCGAGGAATGGATCTACCGGGCAGTGACGGCCAAAAATGGGGAAGCCCCCAAGACGAAATCGGAGAAAGAGGATAAGCCGAAATCCGAAAATCGAAATCCGAAACAAACCCAAAATCCAAATGGCAAATGACTCAAGCGTGAGAGTTTCGAATTTTCAGCTTTGAAATTGGAATCTGTTTCGTATTTGGAGACTCGGATTTCGAATTTCGCATGCAACAAGAGACAACGACTTCGAAGAGGTAAAAATGGCTCATAAGAAAGGCCAAGGGTCGGTCAAGAACGGTCGCGAATCGAACAGCCAGCGCCTTGGCATCAAGGTGTACGGCGGCCAAAGCATCCGCGCCGGCGGGATCATCGTCCGGCAATGCGGCACCAAATACCACCCCGGCCGGAACGTCGGCCGCGGTAAGGATGACACCCTGTTTGCGCTGTCGGACGGCGTGGTGCTGTTTGACCGCGAGGGACGGCGGGTGAATGTGGTGGCGGCCAATTAGTCCGGCTCGGGAGCAGGTCCGACAGGGCCGCAGTCGCACTCATCAAGAGCTACAACGGCAACTCGGTCTGCCGGGAACTTTTCTCTATTCCCCTTGGCCAACTCGGCTACACCCGGAAATGACAGAACCGTCTACTCCAACGGAACTACGTTCATGAGTAATTGGGCACTGAGGGTTTCGAACCCCCGACCCCCTCGGTGTAAGCGAGGTGCTCTAGCCACTGAGCTAAGTGCCCTGGGTTCCTATGGTAACAAAAGTTCCTGCCTCAAAAAATGGCTTCTGCCTTCCCTTGCTTCGCCATGGCGTAGAGCGGGCTGATCGAACGCAAGTAGTTTACGATGCGAATCACTTCCTGAATCACGTAATCGACTTCATCCTCGGTATTGAACCGGCCCAGTCCGAAGCGGATGCTGCTGTGCGCCAGGTCATCGCCGATGCCCAGAGCGCGCAGTACATAACTGGGTTCCACGTTGGCTGAAGTGCACGCCGAGCCGGAACTAACGGCGACATTTTTCATGGCCATCAGCAATGCGGCTCCTTCCACATAATCGAAGCTGAGATTGAGGTTGCCGGGGAGCCGCTGTGTGGGATGGCCGTTGACATAGACCTCGCTCAATTGGTCCATGATTCCCTGCCGCAGCCGTTCGCGCAGAGCAATTAAACGTTTTCCCTCTTCATCCATTTCCAGGCGGCAGAGTTCGCATGCTTTGCCGAAGCCGACGATGCTCGGGACCGGCAGCGTACCGCTGCGCATGCCGCGTTCATGGCCGCCGCCGTCGATTTGCGGCTCCAAGCGAACGCGGGGCCGTTTCCGGCGAACATACAGGACCCCGATGCCTTTGGGTCCATACAACTTGTGCGCAGAGATACTCAAAAGATCGATTCCCGATTCTTCCACATGCAGCGGTATCTTGCCGACCGCCTGCGCGGCATCGGAGTGAAAGAGAACTTGCCGTTTCTTGCAAATTTGGCCAATTTCGCGGATCGGCTGAAGCGTGCCGATTTCGTTGTTGGCCGCCATCACGCTGACCAGGATGGTCTGTCCAGTGATGGCCTGGTCCACCTGCTCGGGTGTTATCTGCCCGTCTCGATTGACAGGCAAAAACGTAATCCGCAATCCTTCGTGTTCCAGTCGTTTGCACGGATCGAGGACCGCTTTATGTTCCGTGGCGATGGTAACGATATGGTTGCCCGCTGTCCGGTACATGCCGGCCACGCCCTTGAGGGCCAGGTTGTTGCTCTCGGTGGCGCCGCTGGTAAAAATAATCTCGTTGGCCGTGGCGCCGATAAGTTTTGCGATTTGCTCGCGGGCTTTCTCCACGGCCTCGGCGGCGTGCCAGCCAAAAACATGGTTCCGGCTAGCCGCATTGCCGAAGTGCTCCGAGAAATACGGCAGCATTGCCTCCACCACGCGCGGATCCGCTGGCGTGGTGGCATTGTTGTCCAGGTAAATCGGCAATTGAACCATGAACGCCCTCAGCGAGCTTGATGGATCTTAATTTCTTTTCATGGTAGCATTGGATGACGGTGATGTCATGGTCTACCTCTCGCGGATATACACGAAGACCGGCGACGGGGGCGAAACGGCGCTCGGCGATAGTACCCGCGTGCCCAAGGACCATCTCCGAGTGGCGGCCTATGGCAGTGTCGATGAACTCAACGCGGTGCTTGGGCTGATGCGCGCTTACCTGCCGAAATCCGGGCGGAAGGCCGAGCTACTTGCCACCATTCAAAATGATTTGTTCGATGTCGGAGCGGATTTGTGCCTGCCGCAACCGGCGGATGAATCACCCGGGCAACGCCTGCGCGTACAACCCGAGCAAGCCTCACGACTCGAAGCTGCGATCGATCGCATGAACGCCCGGCTGACTCCGTTGACCAGTTTTGTGCTTCCCGGCGGCACTCCCGGCGCTGCATGGTGTCATCTGGGCCGGGCCGTTTGCCGGCGTGCCGAGCGTGATGCCGTTGCCCTTGCGCGGAAGGAACCGGTCAATCCTCAGGTGATCATATATTTGAATCGCCTCTCAGATTTGCTGTTTGTTCTTGCTCGCGTATTGAACCATGACGGCCGGAGCGATGTACTGTGGCAGCCGGGAAAGTCGCAAAAGGGCGGTAAAAAGCGGCAAGCAAGAACCAGGAAAAAGTAATCACGCACTTTTACTATGGGATCGGATTTCCTCCAGTCGTTCGTGGAGGTATGCCACCATCTGGCGGATTTCGTCGCCGGACTGTTCGACTTTCCGAAGGGCGTTTTTCAACATCAGTAGGGTAGGATAGCTGCTGCGGCGGCGAACCGGTCGCGACAGTTCCCGATACTCCGTCAAAACGTGGATCAAGCCGTTTCTGAGATGCTCCACCAGGTCGCGCGAACACTTTTCCGAATGGGTCAGCAACTGTCGAAGCGGCATGCGGCGGGTCGACTTTTCAGTCAGCATTTCCGCCTCCATTGGCAAGAGAAACCAACCTACGGATACCGGCTGCCCCCGGCTGCACGGTGTCTGATCGCGTTGCCTCGATTTTCCTTGCAGGTAGGGCAACCGGAGCCCTGGGCACGGCGGAGGAATAAATAGCAAAAGTGTTAAATCAGGTTTCCCCGTGCGACCCAACCTGGGGAACGCGGTTCGAGTCTTTATCAGGTCCTCCTGATTATACCTCACCCAGTATAATGCAAGAAAGATTAGAATTTCAGGAGTCCTGATTTTTTGCATTATCTCTCAGGCTTTGAGTTTGCTCAATGCGAATCTTGCTGTTAGCCGATATTCACGCCAATTGGCCGGCCCTCCAAGCGATTAACGAACCTCACGATTTATGCCTTTGCCTGGGCGATTTGGTCGATTACGGCCTGGATCCGGTGCCTTGCATCGATTGGGTGCGCCGCCATGCCCACTACACGGTTCGCGGCAATCATGATCACGGGGTGGTGCAAAATGTCGCTGTCTCGGGAAAGAATGGCTTCAAATACCTGACCAGGCTGACGCGGCCCATGTCGCGCACGGCGATCGGGGCGGACGACTTGCGTTTTCTCGCTACCTTGCCGTTAACCCAGTCCATGACCCTCGCGGATACGCGGTTTTTGCTTGTCCACGCGACGCCGCGGGACCCGCTGGACGAGTATGCTCCCGCGGAGGTTTCTTTTTGGGAGCGCCGATTGCAAAACGTGGATGCGGATTTGATCTGTGCCGGCCATACCCACTTCCCATTTATTCTCGAAGTGGGTAATAAATTAGTTATCAATCCGGGCAGCGTGGGACTTCCCCGCGACGGCGACTCTCGGGCCTCCTATGCCGTATTGGAAAACGGCAAGGTCGAAATCAAACGCGTGGAATACCCGGTCGAAACCACGGTGAACACCATTCAGGCAAGTTCGTTGCCCGACGATGCCAAAGAACAATTGATCGAAGTGTTGCGAACGGGAAAAGGCAAACGCGAAATACCGCAATAGGAAGAAGGTATCCATGACCGCGCCAGAAACTGCGGCTTCCCCGGGATTTGTCGAGGAAGTGGAAATACAGGGGCACATTATCGATTCGTTAATTCTGCCCAAAGTGCTCGATGAAATCCTGACTCACGGCGGCTCGTTTGTCCTCAAGGACATCCGCATCGGCCAGCACCAGAACGATCCTAGTTATGGCCGGATCGAGGTCCACGCGCCCACCATGCCGATCCTGCGGGAAGTGCTGGATGCCATCCACGACCATGGTGCGGTCCCGACATCGACCCAGGATTGCCAGGTGGTCGAGGCCGACATGAACGGCGCCTTTCCCGAAGGTTTCTACAGCACCACCAACTACCGCACGCAAATCCGTCTCCGCGGCGAGTGGATTGAGGTGGAAGACCAGGAAATGGATTGCGGCATCGTGATTGACCCCGAAGGCGCGGCGGCCCGCTGCATTCCTTTGGCCCTGGTGCGCAAGGGCGATCGCATTGTCGTGGGGCGCGAGGGTCTGCGCGTCGTTCCGGCCGAATCCTCGGCCCGGCAAAACCTGTTCGAATTCATGGCCAGTCCGGTCTCGAGCGAAAAGCCCAAAGGAGTTACCGTCCGCGAAATTGCCGCCACCATGCGCCGGACACGTGAAACAGGGGACCGAATCCTAGCGGTCCTAGGACCGGCCGTGGTCCACACCGGCAGCAGCGAGCACATCTGCCGGTTGATTCGGTCCGGTTATCTCCAGGTTCTTTTTGCCGGCAACGCGCTGGGCACTCACGATATCGAGCAGGCTTTCTACGGCACCAGCCTGGGAGTCTCGATGGATCGCGGTCTTCCCGCCGAGGAAGGGCATGAACATCACCTGCGGACCATCAATACGATTCGGCGCCTCGGCGGCATCCGGCCGGCAGTGGAGAAAGGGGTATTGAAGTCCGGGATCATGTATGAATGTATCCGGCACAACATTCCTTATGTCTTGGCCGGCAGCATCCGGGACGACGGTCCTTTGCCCGATGTGATTACCGATGTGCTGGAAGCCCAGCAAAAAATGCGTGATTTAATACACGGCGTCGGTTTCTGCCTGATGGTGGCCACGGCCCTGCATGCCATTGCCACCGGCAACCTGCTTCCGGGCTGGGTGAAGGTGGCCTGCGTGGACATCAACCCGGCCACGGTTACGAAATTGACCGACCGCGGCAGCATCCAGACCGTCGGCATCGTCACTGACGCCGAGCCATTCCTCCGGTCCCTTGTCGACGAACTGCTGGAAAACAAATAGGCAACCGTTCCCGGAAAACGCAGCGATGAAGCAGCCGCGAATCCTCATGTGTCCGCCGGATTATTACGGAATTGAATACGAGATCAATCCGTGGATGAGCCGATCGCGGGGCAGCACGCCGGAAAAATCGCGCAAGCAATGGGCTGCTCTTTACGAGACACTAAAGAGCCTGAGTGTTGCGGTTGAATTGCTTGCCGCCCAGCCCAAACTCCCCGACCTCGTATTCACCGCCAACGCCGGGCTGGTTTTTGATAATCGCTTTTTCAGTTCGCAATTTCGCCACGAAGTTCGCGGCCGCGAAGCACCCCATTTCGACCAGTGGTTCGCCCAACACGGTTATATCGTCGAGCATTTGCCAAAGGGAATGTATTTTGAAGGGGCCGGCGACGCCTTGTTCTGCGGCCCCACTTTGTTCGCCGGCTACCGGATTCGTAGTGATGTCCTGGCCCACCAATACATTGCCAGGGCCATCAATCGACAGGTTTTGGCCGTGGAACTCGTCAATCCGCGCTTTTATCACCTGGATACCTGCTTCTGTCCCCTGGCGCCCGGCGAAGCAATATTTCACCCCGCCGCTTTTGATGCTTATGGCCGCAAGGTGTTGGAGGGGCATATTCCGAATTTGATTCCAGTTACGGAACCGGAAGCCAATCGATTCGGCTGCAATGCGGTCGTGATCGGCAAGACCGTCATCGTGAACACCGGGTGCGACCGCCTGGTCGGCGACCTGCGCGCACGGGGTTACGAATCGATCCAGGTGGAACTGGACGAATTCCTGAAAGCAGGGGGCAGCGCCAAATGTTTGACGCTGCGCCTGGATGGCGAGGAAGCCGCGGTTTGGACTTAACTCGATTTATAAAAGCCCGAAGCACCAGGGAGGACGACTTGCTGCCGCGGTTCTTACTCGCGCTTCGGGCGTGTCTATGTGGTGCTTTCATTCACGCGGTTTCGGCGCTGCCAACGGCGGTCGAGCGGGCGCGGTGGTTGGTCGCGAGAGGAAACCACCCGTCATGGGACCGTAAGCGGGGCGCGGCGCACCCGGGGCGGTCCAGCCGAGACCTTCCGCTTCTTGCACTAGCTGTTCGATACGCCGCTCGACAATCGTTGTCTTGGCGCCCTGCCGTTTCTTCAAGAGCGCCTTGAGGTCGGCGATTTGTTTCTCGAGTTCTTCCATTTCCTTTTCCTGCTGTTGGATTTGCTGATCGAACTGCTGGTTCAGAAGATCCACCAACTTCTTGCGAATTTCCTTTTTGTCTTCGTCCTTGGTGGTTTTGACATATTGTTGCGCGAGCTCGCTGGTTTGCGAATGCGCGCCATAAGGGGCTATGTAATAGCCCACGGCGGGAGGAGTCGGGAAAGCGGGCGGGGGAACCGCCTGTTGCGCGAAGAGCACAGCGCCACTGAAGGTACCCACGAAAAGGATCACCAGGCCCCAGGTTCGAATCGAATTCATGTGCGAATTCTCCTTTATCAGAATAAGGGAAACTGTTAGTCGTGAAAATGGCCGATTTCTCGGCGCAATCGATCGAGCCGTTGGCGGATGCCTGCCAGTTCGGCCGCCACCGGATCAATGGCCGGTTCCTCGGCTGCGTGGACATCGCGTTGTAATTTCTCCATCCGCCGGACCATGTCGTCGACCGGCGGTTCCATCGCCGGCAATACGGCGTGTGAACCGGCGGCGAATCCTTGCCTCAAGTTATCCAATCCGGCGCGTACGCGGCCTGAATTTGTGCGGAAGTCATCATCAAAGCCGGGCGCCTGGACCGATTCGGGGATCGTGCCGGTAAGGGACTCCGTGCTGAGTTCTCGATGCTCCGCTGTTTGCCGCTTCCACGCCAATTGTGCCAGCCAGATCACGGCTGATCCGCCAAGAATGCAGCCTATCAGGGCTGCGACTGCCGGCGCCCAACGGCGCTTCCGGTTCGATTGTCCGGGTCCGGAGAGTTGGCGGCCCAAGTCTGCCGCAACGGTGGGAAGGGGATTGCCGGCCGGCTGTTGCAGGTGAGCCAGGCAACCCTCCAACAAGTCGGCCACTTCGGCGGCGGATTGAAATCGTTGCGTTGGGTCCTTGGCGTGCAGCTTCCGGACAATCCCCTCAAGCCATGCAGGAACGTCCGGATTGATCGAACGGATCGGGGCCGGCTCCCGATCACACACCTGGCGGATGACGGCCAGCCCGGAATCACCATGGAAAGGCGCATTGCCGGTCGCCATCGCATACAGGGTGCTGCCGAGTGCAAAGAGGTCGGCCCGCTGGTCCACCGGTTCGCCGCGCGCCTGTTCGGGAGCCATGTATTGCGGGGTTCCGGCGACGGCGCCGTTTTGCGAAACGCTGGCATCATCCACCGCCCGTGCAAGGCCGAAGTCCGTGATGCGGACCCGTTCAATGCCGTTTTCGAGCATGATGTTCGCGGGTTTGATGTCGCGATGGACGAGTCCCTGCACGTGGGCCGCGGCCAGGCCGGACGCCGTTTGCATCCCGATCCGCAGGATTTCTTTGAGTTCGAGCGGCCCGGAACGATCGATCCGTTGCTGCAGCGACTGGCCGGGAATGAAGGCCATCACGAGATAGGGCGGCGTGGCATCGGCATCCACCGCGTGAACCGGCACGACATGATCGTGGATCACCGCGGCGGCCGCCTGGGCTTCTCGAGCAAAGCGTTTCCGTGCTGCGCCTCGGGCTGCATACTCCGCGGCCAGTACCTTGATCGCCACCGGCCGGTGCAAGGCGGGGTCAAACGCTTTCAGCACGACTCCCATGCCGCCACGCCCCAAAACTTCCAAAACCTCGTACGAACCCAACCGGCCCAGCGCGGCAGGGTTGGTGGACGGCTCGAGGAAATCAAGGTCAATACCCGGCGGCGCAACGGCAACCGACCGATCGGAGGACCGAGATAACCCCTCCACGCTATCGCTGCCGAGATAGCCCCGCACGTCCGCCCACCAGGGCGCTCCCCCGGCGAGTTCATCGAGTTTGGCCCGGCATGCCGGGCAAACGCTCAGATGAGCCTCCAGACCCCGGTGCACACTCTCCGGCAAGCGATTGCGGAGGAACAGGTCCAGCCGGTGCGGATCACATGGTTCCGAACGCTGCTTCATGATCCCCGCTTCCTCCATCCAACCCGGTATCCTCGGTCAATTGCTCCACCCGATTCTTGAGACGAGAAAGCACCCGGCTGCGCGCGATGTAAACTGCGCCCACGGATAAACCCAACTCCGATGCGACATCGGAAACGCCGCGATTCTCCACCCCAGTCTTCCAGAAAGCCTGCCAGGTGGAGTCGGTAAATTCGTTCTTCACCTGTTGGGCTGCCCAGCGGAATGCCCGGCGTTTGAACTCGGCCGCAAACTCCGCTTCGGCCCGGACGCTCCGGGCCGGTTGGGCTTCCAATAGCTCGTGCACGCTGGTGCGGCCTGTTCCCCGCGGATGCCGCCCTTGCGCTGCGAGGAAGTTCACAAGCAAATTGCGGGCGATACGGAACAGCCAGCCGCGAAAGCGTCCCTTGGCCGGGTCCGGGTCCCATCGCTCAATGGCTCCAGCCACGGCCTGAAATACTTCCTGGCACAAATCCCGCGCGTCCGCATCTTGCAATCCTTTCTTCCGGGCCAGGCGGAATACGAGCGGCTCGTAGATGGTCACGAACTCTTCCCAGGCCGCCTGGTCTTGCAGGTTCTGTAATCGCAGCACCAGGCTGTGCCGAGTGGTCGGCTCCATGGGTCGTCCCTTATAGGATACCACCGCGGTCGTGCGAGAATCTTTCAGTTATTTTGCAATTTTCCTTGGAAATTTGCGCATCGTTAAGGAAAAATGAGATCGTATTTTATTGATCCGGATTTCGCACCATGCATATTAACCCGAGGCGTCCGCGAGGACAATGGGGGAGGTTGTGCTCGCTTACGCCTCGGGTTAGTGTGGCCAATCCATCTCACCAGGAAATATCAATTCGCGGCAGGGGCCGGGATTTGCGCAAAAACAGCCAGAAATCGAGAGTGGCTGTCACCATGGCGACCAGGTGAAAGGTAGCGGCGAACCGGAACCAATTGGTGCGGACGAGTAATCCATTGCTCAAGCTTTCCTGATTCAAGCCGGTGACGACCTGCAGAACCAAGAAGAAAAACGCCAACGACACCAGCCCGGCGACAATGCCCGAGCGGTACGGCATGAACTGTTGCACCGTGGGGGGGAGATCCAATTCCAGGCGCGGCAACACGACCGCGGCCGTCGCTACAGCAAAGGAAGCCAGGAAGAATAAAAGATAAAATGACAAGAACAAGTTGCTGTTTTCTCCAAAGGCCAGGCCCCAGGCCGACGGTGCCTGAGGGACGCCTTTCCCATCGTAGAAGCGTACCCACGTAAAAAGGGACAAGATAAACACCAGGAGCAACGCAGCGGGCGCAATCCAGGGAACCACGCGCGGGCTGATCCAGATCGTGCGGGTATGTAAATAACCTACTGGCAAGGCAGGCCCGGCCACGATTTCCGGACTGGGGGGACTGGCCGCATCGGAAGAGGCTGCTTTGCCCGCGCCGGTATCATTGGCAACAGGTGGCACAGGTGCATTTGGCGCAGGCGCACCGGCAAATTTGAAAATGTCTTCGGTTCCTGTGGCCGGCGGGCCGGAAGCCGTTGTTTCCCCGGATGAAGACGCGGAGGCGAATTTCGCCGCGCCAGCTCCGACGCCCATCTGCGCTGAAAGCAGAGGCGCGGTGAAATTATCCGTACACAGGGGGCATTTCATGAGCTGGCCAGCATACTGATCCGCGATGGAAAGCATCTTTTGACAATTTGGACAGAGAATGTTCATGAAAGCCTATCCTTTCCGAGAAGACATTGAACTTGCTATTCCAATCATGCCATATTTTTTCGCCGCCGGCCCCTATAATCGGTATTAAGGGTTATTCGGATTTTGCGATCCGGAATTGATTTTTCCGGTCATTTTTTGAAACGCCGAAGGCAAGTAGTGCAAGAGATCCGTGGCAATCAGCGAAGCCTCTCCCAAATCGATACGGGCCAGGTCGCCGGCCAGGCCGTGGAGGTAGACCCCAAGCTGTGCCGCTGCGAAGGCCTCGAGGTGTTGAGCCAACAGAGCCGCGATCAACCCGGTCAACACGTCGCCGGTTCCTCCCGTCGCCATGCCCGGATTGCCGGTGGTATTGGTGTAAATCCGCCGGCCATCGGTCACCACAGTGCCGTGCCCTTTGAGAACCACGATCGCTCCCTCAAGGTCCCGGGCGAATTGTACCGCTAACTCGCTCCGATTGGCCTGCACGGTTCGAATATCCACCCCCAGGAGGCGGGCGAATTCCCCCGGATGAGGCGTGAGAATCACAGGAATCGACGGTTTCCGCAAGATGTCGGTTTTTTGGACCAGTGCATTCAAACCATCGGCATCAATAACAATAGCCTCGGAGTTCTGGGTTAAGAGAGCAGTCACCAATTGAATAATGGCTTCACTTCTACCCAGGCCGGGCCCCAGGGCTATTGCCTGACTGGCTTCGGCCAGGGCCAGGATTTCCGGTACCGACTGGGAATGAACCGTCCCATGATCATCCTGCGCCAGCGGTGCGGTCAAATAACAGGGATTGCCCGCAGCCACGATCGGGAGGATCTCCCGGGGAACCGCCACGGTAACCAAGCCCGCACCGCTTCGTAAAGCCGAGCTTCCACAGAGCACCGCAGCCCCCGACATGCCGCGGCTCCCCGCCACCACCAGCACGCGGCCAAAGCTGCCTTTATGGCTGTCCGGAGGCCGGGGACTCAAGACCGGCAATTGAACTACGGTTTCCAATTGCTCTTCATGGGTTGGCATAGTCTGGTTTCAATTACACCCGAGGAGGAAATGGAAGTTGCTGGGATTTTATCAATTCGGAGAAGAAAAGGGAAAGCTCTTTGGCCCGCGTTCAACTTGTCCCGTTGCGACTCAGGCGATAAACTACGGGAAAGATTGATACCCGGTAGTGTAACGGTAGCACAAGAGATTTTGGTTCTCTTTGTCCAGGTTCGAATCCTGGCCGGGTAGCTTGGCTTCATCGCCCATCATTGGCCCGCAACTCTTCGCAACTCCCATTACTTCCTTGGCATTGCGCGATTGACCTTTGCTTGTCATTTCTGACCCCTCTCCGTCATCGTCCCTCACCGCGGGGGCAGGTACGAGATTCTGGCCGAGTTGGGGCGGGGCGGGATGGGGGTGGTTTACCTGGCTCGACCCGCCGCACGTTGGACTTGTCATCGGTCGCCTCGGGCTTTGGAGAAGGAGCCGGGGCGGCGGTATCAGCAGGTGAGGGAGTTGAAGACAGCGGTGACGGCAATCCGTACCAGCGCCAAGACAACCAGGATCAAAAGCCCAATCGGTTTCTTAGCTGAAAGAGACCGCTCACCCACCAAAGCTCTCTTTCCTGATACCAGAAACTCTCGCCTGGGAGCAGAATAAATCAAATTAACACGCCTCCCCAACGGAATGATGGTGAAATCTCCCAACAGGAGGCTATGGGAAGCATTTCCCGCTGGTGCGCTGGAGACGAACCTGGATCGCCTGGTGGCCGTGAAGGTCTTGCCGTCCGAAACCGGCACCGATCCCGCCTTTGCGGAACGCTTTGGCCGAGAGGCCCGTGCCTTGGCGAAGTTGAACCATCCGGGCATTATGACTGTCCACGATTTCGGCCAGAGCAACGGTCACTCCTATTTCATCATGGAGTACGTCGAGGGCGTGAACCTGCGGCAGCGTTTGCGGGCCGGGACGATGCCGCTTCACGACATCCTGCAATTTGTCGGGCGGATTTGCGATGCCCTCCAGTACGCCCACGACAAGGGCATTATTCACCGGGACAGGCGCTGTCGTGGACCTTGTGACCCCGGATTCAGCGGAGGAGCCGGCCACCGGGACCGTGCGGAAATTCATTTCCCCCTGGCAGGGCTACGGGGGTGGCCATTGCGGTGAGCAGTAATCCTCGCAGCCGAGTTACTCCGGGTTCCGTCAAGATATCGGCTAGCGGCACGTCGTTGCGCGCTACCCAGTCCGTGCAGGCTTCCATCAACTGGGTGGTGTCAATCAAGTCAGCCTGTAGAGCAAGTAGGCCGAAAAGCAAGTTGCGATCCGTGTCCATGACCGGCCTCCGAGGAAATCTGTCACAGTCGGCGCTTGTCGCGCTATTTGCTTATAGAGGACGCATGGTCTGCGCGTCCTGGGGACGAGCACAATCTTGTCGCAGACCACTTTTGCAAGGAGCGTACCAACATGCACGGTTCCCACATTCCATCGGGGGTCCTCTTGGAAGGCAATCGCCAGCCAACCGAAGCGGAGCACGATCGTCATCGAACCAGCGCCATTCCGCAGGCCGCGAGGCGCTGGCTGTCGCGGCGGCAGTTCCTCCGCACGGCAGTCGGCAGCGCCGGCGTCGCCGTCGGCGCAGGATGGCTACTTGTTCCCCGAGCCTTTGCCGGGGGCAGCGATCCTCAGCCGCTGCCCGGAGGCGTTCACCTTCCCTTCGTCCCCGAAGTGCCAATCTTCCACCTCTACCCGCCCGGCCCACTCAATGAGGTATCCGTCATCACCGACTTCAACGGCCATGTTGCCTTGGCGCAGCTCGGCGGCACAGGTACGGGCATCGATACGGACACCGGTGCCGAGAAGGAACTCAACTTCGTGGCCGACATGCGCTTCATGCAGGGGCAGTTTGTCAGAGTCGACGGGGGCCTCGACCAGGGCACCTTCGGTTTTCTCTGACTCGACTTATTCGACGGTCCGGTGGACCTCATGACCTTCAAAGACAACATTCACTCTTACGATCCGGGCTCCAGTCTGAATGGCGTCGTTTGGACAACCCGCGTTCTGCCCGACAGTGTGGACATCGATCTGAGGAACGGCACCGGTCGATTTAGCGTGGAAGACCTCAAAGTCAGCGACTGGTTCAGTCTCTCCAATGGGTTCCGGCAGGGCAAGCATGTTCCGGCGACCGTCAGTTTCGACGTGCGCTGGGACACGCCGCTGGAGCAGGTGCGCATCCGCGATCCGCAGGTCGGCTTCCGGGCCGAGCATGTGGAGAACCAGGCAACCATTGAGTGGTCGGCGGAGCAGGAGGGTTTCCAATTCATCTCCGACCCGGCCGAGACCTCTACGAGTACGGATTCCAAAGTGGGGCGCGAGCGCAACGGCGTCTTCTTCCGCTGACAGTCATCAGTGAGTTGCGGGTCTTTTTTCCCGAGCAGGATTGCCAATGCCGCTCCCACAACCGTTTCGCGGCAAGATTTATGATGACATCACCCAGTGCATCGGCCATACGCCGCTCGTGCGCTTGCGGCTACGCGCAACACATGCTCACCTCATGGGTGACTGGTGGGCAGCAACGCCAAGCTGCCGGAGTTTGTCGGCCTGCGGCCCGTCAGAATGATTGGGCCGGTCTATGGTCCAGGCCGTCAAAGGGACAATGCCATAAACTTGCGCAATGAAGCGCCCTTTTTACTTCCCATGCGTTCCCGAAGCCGGCACAAATAACCCAGGGCGGGCCGCAAGGCCGCATTTATCAGTTTCGCCTGCCAGGGCTTGATCTTGGTGCTGTCCATGCGGATGGGCATACCCCACCTAAACAGTAATCAGTAGGTCAGTTGCAACAGGATTTCGGGTATACTGACAATCAAGAACGGGATGTATAGATCGTCAAATACCAGGCTTCCAGGCATGGTAACAAACGCCAGCATCGCAATCTGGGTGCTTGCGGGTCGTCCCAAGTGAATAGAATTAGGTCGATTTCGCGTTGTGTTTGCGACGCCTTATGCGGATGCAAATCGACCGAATTACTATAGTTAGCCAAGAAGGGGACTGGATGCTGCCTCTGAACAGTCCCAGGTGGGCAGAGCTACGCGACGCCTATGGGGCTTCGTCCGACATCCCCGGACTGCTCCGGGACTTGGAGGCGCTGCCCCCGGACGAGGGCACCGAGGCCGAGCCGTACTTCTCGCTCTGGAGTGCCCTCTGCCATCAGGGTGATATCTACACGGCGACCTATGCTGCGGTCCCCCACTTCGTCCGGGTGGCCGCCGGCGCACCCGAACGCGTGCCGTGGACGATCTTCCAGATGGTCGCTTGCATCGAGATTGCTCGCAACCAGGGGCGCGGCCCGCCGCTTCCGCGCGACTTGAAAACCGATTACTTGGCGGCCCTCGGCCAAATACCCGAGATCGTCGGCAGGGCGGCGAAAGTGGGGTGGGACCATTGGTACTGCGGCGCGGCCCTTGCGGCAATTGCGGCGGCTAAGGGTTTCTGCCAATACGCCGAGGCGATACTGGAACTCGACCCGGACACGATAAAGGATATGTTGCGGCGGAAGTTCGGAGAGGAGTAGTCCGGGCTAACCAATTGCTGCACCTGACCGGCGACGCGATACACGGTTTCTCAGATTGTGACGTCACTCCCACGTGAGCCGGCAGGTGAGCATGGTCGTTAGGCCGCTTGCGTAGTTTAACGGAGTGATAGGGATGAGTAACACGACTCAAGGGAGCCGGCTTCCTCTCTTCGGGGGTTGGCCGCGCAATCTTGCCGCCGGGGCGGTGTTCCTATTCAGCATGGTCTGCTTCGTCGTAGCGTTCTTGGTCAGCTGGTCGCCCGGGATGAGCAGCGCAACCAAAGGGGACGAAGGCATCCGGGATGTGCTGGTTGCGGTAGCCGCGCTCGCTCTTGGCTTGGTGTTTGCCGGCCTGTTCGTGGGGTTCTTCTTGTTAGACATCGCTGTCCGAGTGGGCAAGCTGGAGAGCCGAGGGCAGCCGGCGCTCGATGACTCGAAGCGGAGCACATGACGGGCCCGCAGGACCGGCCTAACGGGCGCTGGAGCTGACCGCGGCCCGCCCGCCTGGTTCGGCAAGGTGCGACGGTTTCGGAGGCGGGCCGCGGCAGCTCAGCTTGGCGTTCGGCCTTGGAGGGCGATGGATGGATGCCGCATGCCGAAATCGTGGTTGCCTTCTGGGCCTCGCTTGCGGGGACGCCGTTGGGACCACCGTTGAGTTCCGCGAGCGGGGAAGCTTCCCCCCCGTTACCGACATGGTCGGCGGCGGCCCGTTTCGCCTGCCGGCGGGAGCGTGGACCGATGATACCTCGATGGCCCTTTGCTTGGCGTCCAGTCTGGTGGAACGTGGTCGTTTCGACCCGACGGACCAGATGCGCCGCTACTGGGAGTGGTGCGAAAACGGCTACCTCAGTAGCACTGGCAGCTGCTTTGACATCGGGTTAACGGTTCGCGGATCACTCGGGCGCTTCAAGCAATCGGGGGAACCCTTCGCTGGTCGCACCGATCCGCATTCCGCAGGCAATGGCTGCATCATGCGGCTGGCGCCGGTGCCAATGTTCTTCTACCCTGATGTGGCCGCGGCCATTCACTGGGCCGGGGAAAGTTCCCGGACGACCCACGGGGCGCCGGAGTGCATCGAGGCTTGTCAATTGTTAGCCGCAATGATTGTCAAGGCACTCTCCGCCGGCAGCAAAGAGGAAGTGCTGTTCGGCCATGACCCGAGCCGTTTGCAGTGCCCCAAAGTCGCTGCCGTTGCAGCCGGGGAATACCGCAATAAGAAGACGGAAGCAATCTCGACTTCAGGCTATGTTATTCACTGTCTGGAAGCAGCCGCATGGTGCTTTTGGCAAGCGAGCTCGTTCCGCGACGCGATCCTGATGGCCGTCAACCTGGGGGATGACGCCGATACCACAGGCGCTGTCTGCGGTCAGCTTGCCGGGGCATTTTACGGGGAGGACGGGATCCCGGCTGCGTGGCTTTCGCGGCTGGTGATGATTGACGAAATTCGCTCTCTGGCAGATCGGTTAGCGGGTCCAAGAATCGGCGAACCGCTAAATGGCCTCGAAAGTCAATAGATGAACCGTGTTCGTCGGTCGATTTCGCGCTGTGTTTGTCGCGGCACATGCGGACGGAAACCGACCTAAATTACTATAGTTAGCCACCATGCTGCTATTCTCACGGAGAGGAACGCGATGCGCTGCACCCTCATGCTTGCCTGTTTGCTTGTCGCCTCCCAGGCGAGCGCTCAGGAGACGCGGACGCCGAATATCATCTTGATTCTCGCCGACGACCTCGGCTGGACCGACGTTGGCTGTCAGGGATCCAAATACTACGAGACGCCGAATATCGACAAGCTGGCCGCCCGAGGCTTGCGCCTGATGAGTTTTTACCAGTCGCAGAATTGCGCTCCAACGCGGGCGGCCCTCATGACCGGCCAGTATGCTCCGCGCACCGGCATCTACACTGTGGGCTCCCTCGAGCGCGGCAGCGCCAGGGACCGCAAGATGAAGGTGCCGGCCAACCTCACCAACCTGCCGCTCGATCGCCGCACTGTCGCCGACGCCCTGAAGCTCGCCGGTTACAGCACGGCGATCTTCGGCAAATGGCATCTGGGCGAGGAAGGCGCTTATCATCCCAGCGAACGCGGCTTTGATGACGCCATTGTGTCCATGGGCAAACACTTCGGCTTCACCACCAATCCCAAGGTTCCCGTACCGCCAGGAGCGTACCTTGCCGATTTCTTGACCGATCACGCGGAGAAGTTCATCGAAAAAAACAGGCATCGGCCATTTTTCCTTTTTCTGTCGCACTTCGGCGTGCATACGCCACTTCAGGCCAAGGAAGAGCTGATCGCCAAGTACAGAAAGAAGAAAGGAGTCGGCGATCACAACGACCCGGTCTACGCAGCCATGATTGAGAGCATCGATCAAAGCGTAGGCCGCATCGTAGCCAAGCTCGACGCGCTAAAATTGGCGGACAACACCCTCATCATCTTTACGTCCGACAACGGCGGCGTCGGCGGCTACCAGGCGGCGGGCATCAACGCACGCAGCATCACGAGCAACTTGCCGTTGCGCGGCGGCAAGGGGATGCTCTATGAGGGGGGCTTGCGGGTGCCGTTCATCATCGCCTGGCCGGCGCAAATCCCGCCGGGCCGGACCAGCGATACCCCGTGCGTTCACGTTGATCTGCTGCCCAGCTTTGTCGAATTGACCGGCAAGAAGGCCTTGCCGGAACAGACTCTGGATGGTGTCAGCCTGGTTAAGCTCTGGAAGAATCCCGAGACGAAGCTCGACCGCGAAGCGATCTACTTTCACTTCCCGGGCTACCTCGAAGGAGCCAAGGGAGCCTGGCGCACCACGCCCTGCACCATGATGAGGTCAGGCGATTTTACTCTCTTGGAGTTCCTGGAAGACAGCCGGCTCGAACTCTACAACGTCAAGGATGACATCAGCCAGAAGAAGGACTTGGCCAAGGAGTTGCCAGAGAAAACCCAGGAGCTGCATCAAAAAATGGTCAATTGGCGCAAGGCGATCAATGCGGCAATGCCATCGCTGAAATAATCGCCATGCTCCTGGCTGTTGACTACCGATCCATGGGGGAGGGCGGTGGCTAACCAACGGGTGAAACTGACCCGGGTCCCAATCCTGGTCTTCCAAGCTTCAAGGTCCTTGCAGGCGGCCCCGGCAGCTTAGCCTTGGCGTTAGCCGACAGAGGGCTCCGGATGCTCGTCAGGCGACTCGACGTGTACCACTACCTCCCAGGGTGGAGCTGGAACGCAAATGGCGTTTGTCATCCCAGTTGGACGCAGATCGAGGAGGCCACGCAATTGCTCCAGGTTTCGACAAACTCTGGGCAGGGTTGCAACGTCTTGTCAATGCGGGAGAAAAAGCCGAAGGAATGGTCATGGTCCGGAAGCAGAGAAGAAACGGACGGTTATCGGTTCCATGGCTCGATGGATTGGAGCAAACAATGAGATCGCTGGTCGCACTTGCCCTGTTCGCGCTGCTGCTGGGCATCCCGTCGGTCGCGCTGGCCCTTCGGGAGGAGTCGTTCGGCAACGAACCCCTGGCCGCGGTTCCGGGATGGCCGCAAGGGCTCCTGGAGGTTGTCAATCTGCGGAGCAGAGTTTACTTTCTGGGCGGCGATGGTCCGAACATTTGCTATTTTCGCGGCAACGCGAAGGATTTGCAGGACGCCCTGGAAAAGTTCGCGCGCATCAACGAGGGCAAGTGCCCGTTGTTCCTAGTACCCGGTCCCGCGCAGACACACTCCTTCCAGGGCCGGACCATCGATTTCAACTGGCAGCTCCACCTCGGGGTCGGGGGTGGGAGGCGGGGAAGGTCCATGGAGCAACTTCCGGTCCTGCGGGTTTATGTGGATGTTCCCGGGCCGCGTCCGTTAAAGGTGGATTCGCAGACCGTCCAGCGCTGGCTCGCCGAGCTGGATAGCGACAGCTTCCAGACCCGTGACCACGCCCGGCAACAGCTTGCCCGGTTGGGCAATGACGCCAAGCCGCTTTATCGCGCCGCGCTCAAGGGGCAGATCAGTCTCGAAAAGCGGCGCCGCCTCGAAGGCCTGCTCAGCGCGCTGCCGGCCGGCTATGACGTCAGTGACTTCGAGGTTCCTGCTGCAATGACTCTCCTGACGGTGGACGACCTTCTGGCCCAGAACCTCAAGAAGCTGCCGGATCCAAATACGTTTGAGGAAGGCACGCTGGATGAGCTGGTCGCCCTGGCGCCCTACACGGACAAGGTGGTCCCCGCCCTCACGTCCTTCCTGGATCGAAGCAGAAGCGAGTGGCTGCGCTACGGGGCGGCGCGTGCCCTGGCCGAGGTCGGTTTCAGGGCACGCGCCGCCCTGCCGGTTTTGCAGGAGGGCCGCAGCGACCCGGATCCGAGCATCCGCAAGCACTTCGAGATGGCCATTGACAAGCTGGAGCAATCCCGGGAAGGCCCTGCCGAACTCGCGCGCCTGCAAAACAAGCTGGCCATCGCGCAGGACCTTCGCGAACTGAAAAAGCGAAGAGAGAGTGCGAAAAAATAATGAACAGGGCCTGACCTGGCCCTCCGCGTGGCAGTCGAAGGGCGCCTGGATGAGGCGGCCCCTTGCCGCGACCAGACCAGCTCATGGGATTACGGGGCGGCCACCGCTGGCCGCTTGACCGCAGGTTGATCGCTTCGTTGAATAATGCAATTTTCCCAGCGTTTTTGCAACGGCCCGAAGACTCGGCAAGTATTTTCCCCGGAGTTTTTCGTGTAATTTGTTGAATTTGTGCCGCATAAATCGCACGCCCGACACTATCCTGGCGCTTTTTTCGCGGGTTTCGTCGCTGAATTTGCTGAATTTGTTCCCGAGTTGACGGCCAAGCGGTAGGTTCATGCATATATCCCAGGAAATGTGCATGCGCCGGCTACCGTTTCGTTTCCCGGCCGACTCCGCTCTCGCATCCCATGTAATGCAGCTCGACGGTAAGCGAATGAATCGCGTTGTAGGCTGCTATCGTCAGTTTCAAAAGCTTGTCGTATGGTGGAAATCCCCGGCGTTCCATGTGTTCCCGAAGCCGGCACAAATAACCCAAGGCGGGGCGCAATGTCGCGTACATTAACTTGGCCTGCCAGGGCTTTATCCTGGTACTGTCCATTCGGATGAGCATACTCCACATTGACAGTGATCCGTAGATCAGTTGCGACGGGATTTCGGGTATAGTGACCATCAAGAACGGGACGTGTAGATCGCCAAATACCAGGCTTCCAGGCATGGTAAGAAGCGCTAGCGCAATCTGGGTACTTGCGGATCGTTCCCAAGGGAATAGAATCAGGTCGATTTCGCGCTGTGTTTGCTGGAGTTTAGACAGCTGGAAATCGGCCGAATTAATCTAGTTCGGCGGCTGGGGGGACGGATGGATAAGAACACCTTCTTGATCGACCTGTCCGAAAGGTACAGCACCGCGTTGGGTGGTGTAGCCTTCACGGAGCAGCCGGAGCTTCAGCAGGTGTTCTCTGCCATCTGGGAACTGGAGAGCGAGGTAAACAATGGTGGGTTTGACCAGTACTTTCGGAATAGCGATTCCGATGTCATCGCGTATGCGCCAACTGCGCTCCGTGCAATCAGTGCATCGGCTTGCGCCGGCATTGTGGAAAGAGCCATAAAGCTGATCGCCCCGTTGCCCCCAACCCAGGAGGGCCGCTATCGCGTTTTGGATGCGCAAGGCGAATCAGGACAGGAGCAGTTGACGGCGCTCGATGCTGAGTTCTTCGCCTACCCGGATAACCTCACCGACTTGTTATTCGAGCATGTGCGCAGGCATCCGGAAGTGTTCGGTGCAGTGCCGAACAGCTAAGTCGCCGCCGAACCAGGCGCTGCACCTGACCGGCGGGTCACTACGTGGTTGCACTGTTTGCTACTTCTCGCTTGTCCTGTCGTGCGTCCCGCCGGCAGGTGAGCTAATTTGTTCGGCCTCTTGGGGTGGCGCATGAAAGACGCGATTGAGCGTGCCCTCCGACCGCTCATGGGACTGCCGTTATGGTCGATCGGCCGGGCTGGGTCGCTGGAATGGTTCCAGTTCGGGGACCCCCGCATCGTTCCCGCCTTCCGAGGCGGGTCGAAGGAGGTTGGCGAGTACGCCCTCCACCTCGATTGCCCGTGGCGTTTCGTCGAACCGGCTGGCCGGGTCGTGGTGACGGACGAGTCCGACTCCGAGTTGCTGGCCCAAGTAGCCGATCCGCCGCTCGTCTGTGCGGGAGTGTCCGGGTCGGACGATGGAAGTGCTCAGCTCCAGTTTGCGGGCGGCTGGCAGCTGATCGTGGAGCGCGGCGGCCAGGATCACTTGGAGTATTGGCGGCTGTTCCGACCTGCGGCCGAGGGGCCGCATTTCGTGGTGGGTCCGGCCGGGATCGAGGAATGAGGCGCGGCCGAACCCGGCGTTGCAGCGGACGAGCGGCCGGTTTGCTCCTCTCGAGTTGGGAGGTCCAACTAGGCCGCCCGCCGCTGAACTCTACGTTAGCCCATGAAAGCAGGCTGGATCATGAGGTGTCCTCCGGCGTTTTCCGTGCTTGTAGCCCTTTTCCTTGGGCTTGGCGCTGTCCATGGTGGTGACACCGCCGAGGATTGGCACAAGCTGAAAGGCAATTGGCAGGCCGTGGAAATCCTTACATTGGATGGCAGGGCCGTCTCCCCCGACGAAGTCAAGGCCGTAAAGTTGACTGTCGCAGGCGCGGACAGAATGATCTTCCTTGCAGCTAAAAACACCGACAAGCACGAGTGTAGCGTCAAGCTGGACGCCTCCAAGAAGCCTAAGGCCATTGACCTGAAGGCCCTGGACGGCGACTCCAAAGGTGACGTGCTGCTGGGCATCTATCAATTGGACGGCGACACGCTGAAGCTGTGCGTCGCGAGTGAGCCCAAGATCGACAGGCCTTCGCGATTCACGTCGGAGGTTGGTTCGAAGAACTTCCTCTACACCTTCAAGCGTGCCAAGCCGTGAGCGAACGGGTAGACGCCAGGGGCTAACGAACGGCTGAAGCTGCCCGGGGCCGCCATCCTGGTTTTCCGCACTTCAACGTCCTTTGAGTCGGCCCCGGCAGCTTAGCCGAGC